>OCHO01000094.1_pt1 | contig 94138 bp, 71 predicted proteins | sample 1538441 | NCBI WGS metagenome assembly OCHO01 (sample SAMN04571691, study PRJEB22368) | human gut metagenome | biome: human gut; material: stool | host: Homo sapiens | place: Luxembourg | collected 2012-06-29
TAACTTCTTGCCAAAGAAGTATTTATCACGCAACCATTACGGACGCACGCATCTTAAAATAAACGTTAAAAGCTCCTACTAAAACTATAACGGCTGCAATCGCTTTCATCAAGTTTGACACCGGAGTCTGGTAGGAACTCACTTCCTGGGTGGCTTTGGTAAAGCCTGCGGCTCCCTTGCTGCCTGCCATCGCTTCACCGACCGATACCGTAAGGGCAAAGATGAACATGAGGCATTTCTGTACCACACTGCAGGCCATAAGGCGGTTGACTGCTTTTTCAGAAGAACGCTGGATAGAGCGGAAGATGCTTTCGTTTCCGCCTACGAGTTGATTGAGTTGTTTCATTGTATATTTCTTTGATAATGGATTTCATCGCCAAAGGAACAGAGGTCGCCAAAGAAACAGAGGTCATTCAAGTATCAGAGGTCGCTAAAGGAACGGTGGACTTTCGTCCGGTTGGTTTCGGGTGCATTTACCCGGCATATCGCATGCTTTCGCAGTGATAGATAATGGTACCCAGGTCACATTCACCGGTTTCTGCCAGCTGGTCGATGGCTTTGAAGATGTCATCCACCAGGATGCCGTCTGTCAGGATGGGTTCCCGGTAGGTCGGTGAGAAGTTGGATCCGGTTGAAGTTCCAGCTTCCGATGGGGCTGCTTCGGCATCCGCATGGGTAGTATCTTCAATTTCATCTTTATCAGCAGCTTCGGAAGAAGATATTTCTTCTTTATTATCAGGCTCAGCAGTTTGAGTCTGTGATACTGTTTCAGAGAAAGGATTCTCTGCCGGAACAGGAATATCTGATTGTTCGGTAGCTGTTGATGCTTCCGGATTGGAAACATCTTCACCACTTTCAGAAGAAGCATTCTCATTCGGTTGCTCATCAGATGTTGTCTGCTGTTTATCCGTGTTGGAATCATTTTCATTCCCTGCTTCTTCCTGCTTCTTTTCCTCTTCCTTCTTCTTATCGTCCCGGATCACCTGCTGGGGCTGGAAGGAACGGGCTTCATCCGTGATGTCTATTTCCTCTTCGGATTGATTCTCCTGCGCTGCTGCCTCGGCTGCCTTCAGATGCTGGATGTCCATGAATATCAGAAAGCCGTAGTAGCCTATCAAGACCACAAAGAGGATTAAGATTACTTGTCCGTAGGTCATAGCTGTAGTTATAGGATGTTTGACAATACAATGGTTTCCTCTGACGGATAAGGCAGGAAGCGGAAGCCCAGTTTGGCTCCTCTCAACTCTGATTCCTGAATCCGGTGAAGGTCATCCGTATAATAAAGGATACCGTATTCCTCTCCGGCAATGTAGCCTTTGGACTTGAGCCATGAACGGAGTCTTACCCGTGCCCGGTTGGACACAACCTTGATGCGGGTGATGGGACTCAGCCCGAAGATAACCCTGCGTCTTTCCCTCCGCATAATATCAGAATGGATTCGTGAAAGCACCTTAAAATCTTCCAACGCAGTACGCTTTAATCCCATTCTAACAGCAATGCGCCGGGCATATTCCCGTGAAATTCCCAATTCCTTGCCTATCTCAGCATAAGACCGGTGAGCAAAATGATTGCGTACATAATCTGCATGCTCCATCCAACGGCTTTTGACCGCTTTCTTAAGCCCCAAGCTGCGGGCCTTTTCTTTTACAGCACGTTCGCACATACCCAAAACCTCTGCGGTTCTCGGGGTTGTTTCTATGGGATAGAGCTGGATAAGAACCGCAATCTTCTGCTCTGTCCAATTAGTCCTTTTCTTTCTCATAATCTTTTTGATTGAAATTTGTAAACAATGATTTTTTTTCTCTGCGAAACGGCACAAGCTGTAGAAGGTAAATATCAAAGAATGTACGGACAATGGCATTGACCATATCCGAACGGCTGCGATTATGGATGTTGCAGTCATCCAGCGAGTCTGCCAGATCCCGGTCCAGCCTGCATACCAGTCGTTCGCTTTTGACATTACTTTCATCGGAAATTTCCAAATTTTTCAGAAATCCTGTCCAATAATCTTCCACCTCCTTTGAGGGAGAAAGATGGATAGGTTCTCCGTCACTTTCCGTTTTCTTCTCACTTGTACCATTCGTCCGATCCTGGAGGCCGGATGATTTTTCCAACATTTCGGGTAACTTGTGCGTCAGGATAATGTCAGAATCATTGATGCCTTGTGTCAAGTCACCAATTTCCGGAATGTCTTTTTTCATGCGCTATGTTATTTGATGGTTACTGATAAATTTAATCTCGTCATTCATATTCCGATTCTTCCTTATCGGTTGTATCAGCAGACAGACCTCCTGCTTCGCGTTCTTCTTCATTTCCATCTTCATCCATGGCAATATGTGTAACACCTTCTTCCCGATTTTTTTTCTTGCCTATTTTCGGATTAAGATTATCCGTCAGTTGTATTCCGGTAAGCTTTGCCTCCCTCACTGGAGTTACCTTGCCGAAAATGCTGAAATAGATCTTGTCGAAAACATTGCCAACATAACGAATCTGCATATCCAGTGCAGCCACTGTACTGAACCGCTCCATATCAGCCCGCCTCGGTATTTTCCCGGTTACATAACCGTAATTAGAAAAAGTTTCCCGTGTGTTGTCCCAAAGTATCAGTTCTGAGCGCTTTCCTACGCGGTTGTCATTGAGGTTGGGAATGATGAAGAGCTGTGCATTCATACGGTCTCCAACTACCTGACGAAGTCTGTCAAGAAAAAGCAGAAAACTGGCTGTGGAAGGAACGGTCACCAGATCATAGTGGAAAGGAACAACGATAATATCTGAATTGACAAACATGGGGACCAGACCTTCCGCTTTCAAGCTTCCCGGTGAATCCATAAGCACCACATCAATCTCCGGATCATTATGCAACTTTTCAATCAGGGAGGTCATGGCCGTCTTGTCATCCGGTTCATAAGCCCATACTTCGTAAGGCACCTGTTCCTCTCCATATTTTTTAAGGTCTGTCTTACGGCACTTCATAATCGAGTGCTGGAAATCACAGTCGATTATTACCAGACGGACACCCTTCGTCACCAAGTAATTGGCAAAGGTCACACAAAGAGTTGTCTTTCCGACTCCTCCTTTCTGGTTGGCAAAGGTTACTATGACAGGGGTCTGTATCATGTTGTTTTTCGTTTGAGTTAAATTTGCAAGCAAAAATATGTGCAGAGATATTGAAAACCTAAATGCACAACATCAATGTGCTTGAGATTGCAGAAACATGGGTAAATAAGTCGGATGAACCTGGGTTTTTCAATCTATATGCCCGAATTGGTTGCAGTAGGCAGTCCCATGAAAGTCTTTCAAAAAATAGTGGTCCCCATTGGTTGTCCGGTTACGGATTATAGCCATATCCTGTTTCACAAAGAGCCGTTTATCTGCATGATCAAAACAATGTTACTTTCCCGTAAGCAAGTGTTTCCTTCTTCCGCAAAGGACCAGAAGTTCCTTACATCCTTAATGAACGTCCATCATCCACCTCATCGTAGTCGGTCTTTTTCCCTACTTCCCATTCGCGGTTGGCGCTGTGACTGCCGATACCTTCTTTCCGTAGCTTGCCCAGTCCTTGATGGGACTTCCGCTGCAAACTCTTGACTGGATTGAGCGTCTTCTTCTTGGACTTCTTAAACGGCACTCCCTGGCGCTTTGGCTTCTTGGATTTTTTCTTCACCCGTTCCACATCGAAGTCTTCTTCATTCAGGTTGATGAGAATATGCTCCTTGAAGTTGATGGCATAGTAGGTATCATCAACCTGACGGATGATGAAGCCTTCCTGGTACATGGCGCTGCGGGGGGACTTCACTTCGGGATCATTGAAGATTTCATGCAGACGGCCGACGGAATCGGCATACTTGGGAGGACGTTCCGTGGAGATGTCCACCAGGTCCGGCCGGTCCACCTTGAATACCTTGCACAGCATTTCCACTTCGGCTTCGTTCTGCGGACGGAACTTCTCAATGAAGCTGATGCGGTTGTTCCGGTCAATGGCCTTGGCCATGAAAGGCGGCAAGGGTCTGCTTTGGCCATCGTAGTAGATGACGCCTTTCTTTATATAGGCATGCTGTTTCTTGAGTTTCTGGAAAATTTCTCCCTGAGTTATCTTGGGATTGAGGGTCAGCAGCCGGTCTATGAATGCTTCTATCCGGTCAAAGCGTTGTTCGGGGGTAGCGAAGTCGAGCAGTTCTTCTACGGCTAGAACCCGGGCACCATGGATGACCGTCTTGTTGGCATGGTCAATCAGCATGTAGCCGTAGGGCTTGTCTTTCTTGCCGAAGAAGACCACATCCACGCCGAAGCTCTTCTTCATTTCCTTCTGCAGTTCTTCTTTGTTGGCGCATACGTCCCTGTATTTTTTCAGATAGGCTCTCAGCTGTCGGTTGCGCGCCTTGTCCTGATAACCTTTCTTATATAGAGTTTCAATCTCTGTCAGGGGGAGTTTCTTTTGGATTCGGCCGCCTTGCTTGACGAAGACGTTTCCGTCTTTCTGGAAGACTTCATAGCCCATGGTTCCCATCACGGCCTTGAACTGGGCAAAGGAGGAGAAGCTGTACTGCTTGGCAGCCTCTATGTCCTTGTCTGTTTTCTGCTGCCGGTCCATACCGAGTATCTTGTCAATGACCGCCTGCGAGCGTCTACGTTCATGGTCATGCTGTATCTTGCGACCGTCGGGCGCCACTCTCGAAGTCACAATGTGCAAGTGAGTGTTGTCTGTATCGTGATGGGCATAGATGAGCCAGGGTTGTCCGGGCTCGGCATACCCCATTTCCTGCAGATATTGGTGCGCGAAATCAAGTAACTGCTGTTCCGACATTTCATGGCCTTTGCAGGAAATGGCTACATGGAACTGCGGTTTCTGAATCCGGCTGTTCTGGGAACTGTAGAACTGGAGAAATTGCACCAGCTGTTTGGCGGTCGGATGTTCCGAGGCTTCCAGTCCACCGAAGTTCTGCATCTCCAGCAGGGTGGCCACTCCTTTATAGACCTTGTGTTCGTTGTAACCGACTGCATGGAAGTCTGCGCTTCCGGGAAGTATGGTTGCTATCATAATTTATATATTTGTTTGCTGATTCATGAAATTTGGGGTTGCGGACCAGACAGATTAAAAATCCCGGTCGCTTGTAAAACCGGATACAGGTTAGTCTATTCATCACACCCAAATACAAAATATCCGTTTACCTTTACTTAATCAGCCGTGTTCTGTTGTTCAAAGTTTCCAAGTCATCCTTTATCCTTTTCAAGATGTTCTGTACATCCTGAATCGAAGGGAGCAAGACTTCATTCACATAACCGGGTGACAGCAGTCCGGCAACCGCCAGTTCGTTGACCCGTCTGACCGACTGATTCAGGTTGCTGCCAGCCCAGGACAGTTCGTTCTGGAACTTTCGGTAAAATGCACACAAATCCTGCATCATCTCAATCTGTTGTTTGACATCCACATGGGTAAATTCTTCAACTGCTTTGCGGATATAATTGCTCACGGACTGGTAGGGAACGGCTTTTTCCTTCAGATTCAGCAATTCATCGGAGGTAAGCCGTAACTGAAATACTTTGGTACGCTGGTTTTTCATATGCCTTGACTTTAGTTGTTCGGATTCCCGGACACCTCTTTCGCGAAGCGAAACAGCGATGCACATCGCTCCGCTGCACAGCAGTCGGCAAGTTACCCTTGTGAGGACAAAACTTGTTTTGTAATGACAAGGGTACAACTTGCTTGGCTCCATATGCAACGCAGTTCGATGTCTTCCGGGATGATTTCAGACCCAAATTACCGCAAAATTTTGCGAAGCGCAAAAATGCACAACATCTTTCTGAGAGAAAATCTTCTGTCAAATTCACCTGTGTATCAAGCATTCTGGGACTTGCATTCAAAGGTTTACAAAGTTCCTGTTCATCGACTCTTGTTCATCTATATCATGGTGAAATGTTCACGAAGCATGAAGTAGAAACTGACGGTTGTTCATGTGGCTATAGAAACAAGGTTTGAAGTTTAGCTGTCGGAGGCATGCCAGTTATATGGCTGTATCATCCTGCGCTTGTTTGATTGGTGTTGCACAGTTTTCATAATGAGTGAAACAAGAGACAGAGGAACAACAAATCTGTAAACAGAAGAATGTGCAATCATATTGCCATGTGGCCATTAGCTGAAAGACAATAGGACATATAGCTATGGCATCAGTCTTTATTCAACCTATGTTTATATTTGCTTGTCATCCAAATAGCCATGACAACACAAGGAAAAGAGCATTCAGCAATGAAAATCTGTAAACATGCGTTCTGTGATAAAAGGGAAAAAAGAACAATGGTACTGGCAATTATGGAACTGAACCCGGAGGGATAAAAAGAATAAGGTGTAATCGTATTGTAGAACCTACACATTCTGGACATTCAAAACTTCGGGCAATCAACATGATGTTCAAAGTTGCAGAGTGACAATGCTTGACAAGCACCGAGTTCATGGTCATAAAATGCAGAAAATGAGGTTGAAAGAACATGTATTTACACGAATAAAATACAGATAATTTCTTGCGTATCTCATTGATTTTTAGTATATTTGATAATAACAATCTACCTCGGCAGGAATTTTTTATAACTAAAAACAGATGACCATGTTTGAAGTGTTACTCCTTATATATATGTTGCCGGTCTGCATTCTTATCGGTTTGCTGATACGGTTGGCACTTTGGCTTATTCGCGTAATGCTGCGGTTGGCATTATGGCTAGTAAAGAAAACTTTCGTCTTGATATGGAAGCTGGTGACGCTTGCGTTTGTGCTGGTTATTTCCGGCAATCTGTTCCGGCAGCATTCGGACGGATAAAAGTGGGATGAGGAAAGGTACAATATGGAAAAAGCCGTATCTTCCTGTTGGAATGATACGGCTTGGTAAAGGTGTAACGGGTCTTTTCCCTCGAAGTAAGGATTGAACTGAAGCAAGTCGGTTAATTGATGAAACAGTTTTTGAAGCCATCAAACTTGTCGGCGACTTGCATCATATCCTGCTCAATTTTCTTGTTGGTGATACGCGCATAGATTTGTGTTGTTTTAATGTTGGTATGTCCCAGCATCTTCGAAACGGACTCAATGGGAACACCCTTGCTGAGCAACATCGTTGCAAACGTATGACGTGCAAGGTGGTAGCTGAGACGTTTCTTGATTCCACAAAGGTCAGCAATCTCTTTGAGATAAGCATTGATCTTTTGATTTGACAGGACTGGAAGCAGCCTGTTGTCTTTAGTCTTTCCTTTATACTTGTCAAGAATCATTTGAGGTATCTCCAACAAAGGGATATTACTCTGCACATTGGTCTTCTGACGGTTGATGATAATCCACGGACGGTTATCAAGGGTGATGATATTTTCCTGCGTCAGGTGAGCCACGTCGATGTAGGCAAGCCCACAGAAACAGGAAAAGATAAAAACGTCCCTTACCATTTCAAGCCGGGGTATCTCAAAATCTTTCTGCATGATGCGCTGTATTTCTTCATCCGTAAGAAAACCCCGATCCACCGGTTCCAGGTGAAAGTGGTGGTTCAAGAAAGGGTCGTGCGTCATCACGCCGCACTTCTGGGCAAAGATGACCACGGTCTTGAAGAATTTGAGCGTCTTGGTAGCCGAATTTGACTTCAGGGAAACTACGGTCTTCAGATATATTTCAAAATCATGGATAATCAGATGCGTCAGTTCACCCGGCATGAGATCCTTTCTGCCGTATTTGGCATGGAGGAAATTCACAAAATGACTTCGGGCAGCCGAATATTTGTGATACAAGGCTATGCTTTTACCTGCACCAACCTGTGCTTTGATGTCCTCCAGATACTTGTCGTAGAACTCGACAAACGTAGTCTTGACCTTGTTCTTGCCCAAAAAGATACTCTTGATTTTGTCAAGGGTCAGGTCTTCGTCAAATTCATGCTTCTTGAAAATCATCTGCAGCGAATTTGAGATGTTGTCCAACTGAGCATTCAGATTCAAGGATTCGCTTCCACGCCCCTTTACCCGGTTGGTGGAATTGTTCCATAGCTTCTTGTCAATGTAGATACCGGAAGAACCGACATTCAGCATTTCACCATTCAGGAAAATCCGGATCATCAAGGGAGACTTTCCCTGCTTGTTTTCGTAGTTTGAACGTACATAGTACGACACTTTAAAAATCATTCTCATAACGACTCAAATTTAATGTAGCACCATGGCTACAAAGTTCTACATAATCAGTTATGAATCAATGATTTTATAGGCTTCAAAATGGGCTTCATTTTTCGGTCACTGCTACATTTTTTTGAGGGGTCTTCAAAGTGTAGCAGTAAATGTAGCAAATAATGACCGAACTTTGAAGGCTAAACCCTACATTCAGGCCTTCACCTTGTTGGGGCGCAAAAATAAAAAAGCACCGTAATCAGCTGATATACGGTGCTTTTAATGACTTTTTGAAGGCTTTTGTGAAGTCCTTCGTTTTTGATTCAGCGGAGAGACAGGGATTCGAACCCCGGGTACCTCGCGGTACAACGGTTTTCAAGACCGCCGCAATCGACCACTCTGCCACCTCTCCAAAACTCTTTTAAGAGTTGCCTTGTTTTTCAAAGGCGGTGCAAAGGTAGGGGTTATTTTTTATTTTGCAAACAAAAGAGGAAAAAATTATTTGGACACTCTATGATTAACCAAAAGAGGAAAATTCCGAAATTAGAAATTGTCGTATTAAAAATAAAAAACGCTCGTGAATCGTAAAGCGTCCTACATTATAGAAAGAAAAATGATTATCTTTGCCCTGCTTTTTTTACAGAATATAGTTTTATTACATCATCTAAGGTATATTTATGAGTAAGAAGATTCTACTTAGCTGGCTTTTCATGGCCATTTTATGCTTGCCGGTATTAGCTCAGATACAGGAACCGGTAAAGTTTAAGACTGAATGGAAATCGGTTTCTGCCGATGAGGTGGAAATTGTATTTACCGGAAAAATGGAAAAGGGATGGCATGTATATTCTACTGACCTGCCTGAAGGAGGTCCTATTTCAGCTACATTCAATACGGATAAGCTTGAAGGGGCAGAGGTGGTTGGCAAACTGAAACCTGCCGGTAAGGAAATTGACAAGATGGACCCGATATTCGGTATGCAGGTTCGTTTCTTTGAAGGCACGGCTACCTTTGTGCAGAAAATCAAGTTGAAAGGTGGAAAATATGAAGTGAGCGGTTATCTGCAGTATGGTGCTTGTAATGACGAAAACTGTTTGCCTCCTACTAATGTAGAGTTTTCTTTCAAAGGGGAAGCTGCTGGAAAGCAAACAGCGGAAGAAGCAGTCGCAACGACAGAGGACCTGATGTTAGCAGATACGGCATCGGTGGATTTGGTTCCGCTTCGCATTGGTGAAGATACGGCTGCGGGCGAAGCTGCTGACTACTGGAAACCGGTTATTAAGGAATTAAGCTCATTCGGTGAAAACGTGAACAATGAGTCTCATTCATGGATTTATATCTTTTTTGCCGGATTTGTAGGCGGACTGCTGGCATTGTTTACTCCTTGTGTATGGCCGATTATTCCGATGACGGTAAGTTTCTTCCTGAAACGTACCAAGGATAAACGGAAAGGTATTCGGGATGCCTGGACGTATGGCGCTTCTATTGTAGTGATTTATGTCACTTTGGGTTTGGCCATTACATTGATTTTCGGTGCCAGTGCCTTGAATGACTTGTCTACGAGTGCGGTATTTAATATCTTGTTCTTCCTGATGCTGGTGGTTTTTGCCGCTTCTTTCTTTGGAGCATTTGAAATTACCCTTCCGTCGAAGTGGAGCAATGCGGTAGACAGCAAGGCAGAACAGACTACCGGATTGTTGAGTATTTTCCTGATGGCTTTCACGCTGTCACTGGTTTCTTTCTCTTGCACCGGTCCGATTATCGGTTTCTTGCTGGTGGAAGTATCTACTTCTGAAAGTATCGTGGCACCGGCCATCGGAATGCTGGGATTTGCCATTGCGTTGGCTTTGCCGTTCACCCTGTTTGCACTCTTCCCGTCATGGCTGAAGTCTATGCCGAAATCGGGAGGCTGGATGAATGTCATCAAAGTGACACTGGGATTCCTGGAACTGGCATTCGCTTTGAAGTTCCTTTCTGTAGCCGATTTGGCTTACGGTTGGCGTCTGTTGGATCGTGAAACCTTCTTGGCATTGTGGATTGTGATTTTTGCGTTGCTGGGTATGTATCTGCTGGGAAAAATCAAATTCCCGCACGATGATGACGACACAAAGGTAAGTGTGCCCCGTTTCTTTATGGCACTTGCTTCTCTGGCGTTTGCCGTATATATGGTACCGGGCTTGTGGGGTGCTCCGTTGAAGGCTGTGAGCGCTTTTGCTCCTCCTATGCAGACACAGGATTTCAATTTATATAAGAATGAAGTGCATGCGAAGTTCAATGACTTTGATGCCGGAATGGAATATGCCCGTCAGCAGGGAAAACCGGTGATGATTGACTTCACAGGCTATGGTTGTGTGAACTGCCGTAAAATGGAACTGGCTGTATGGACAGATCCTACAGTAAGCAAACTGTTGAACGAGGACTACGTGCTGATTACGCTGTATGTGGATGAAAAGACCAAATTGCCAGAACCGGTGAAGGTGATGGAAAATGGTACGGAACGTACATTGCGTACGGTGGGCGATAAGTGGAGTTACTTGCAGCGCTCCAAGTTCGGAGCTAACGCACAGCCTTTCTATGTGTTGCTCGACAACGAAGGAATGCCGTTGAATAAGTCTTATTCGTACGATGAGGATATTCAGAAATATGTGGAATTCCTGCAAACAGGATTGAAGAACTATAAAAAATAATCAGTATGATTGCACAAGCAGAAAGAGAGCGTATCATCGCACTCATTCAGCGGGAGGTGGTCCCAGCCATCGGTTGTACGGAACCGGTGGCTGTGGCTCTTTGCGTGGCCAAGGCTACGGAAGTATTGGGGAAGTGTCCGGAAACGATTACCGCACGTCTGAGTGCTAACATCTTGAAAAATGCCATGGGAGTAGGTATTCCCGGTACGGGCATGATTGGTTTGCCAATTGCCATTGCACTGGGGGCCTTGAAGGGTAAGTCGGAATATGGACTGGAAGTCCTGAAAGACATTACTCCCGAGAGTGTGGAAGAAGGAAAACAGATGATAGCCGGTCAAGGCATTAAGATAGAACTGAAGGAAGGTATCGAAGAGAAACTGTATATTGAGGTGGTTTGTTCGGCCGATGGAGATGAGGCTACTGCTATCATCAGCGGAGGGCATACAAACTTTGTGTATGCAGAGCGGAACGGTCAGGTTTTGTTCGATCATAGAACCAAGGCGGGAGCTGAAGCAGATACAGAAGAAGTGGAATTGAACCTGAGCAAGGTGTACGACTTTGCTACTACAACTCCGCTGGATGAGATTCGCTTTATTCTGGAGGCCAAACGCCTGAACTTACAAGCAGCGGAACGTTCGTTTAAAGGGAATTACGGGCATGAACTGGGAAAAACCTTGCAGAGCAGCCGCAGTGAGCAGAGTATCATGGGAAGCAATACATTCACACATATCCTTTCGTACACATCTGCTGCATGCGATGCCCGTATGGCAGGAGCCATGATTCCGGTGATGAGTAATTCCGGTAGTGGAAATCAGGGAATTGCTGCTACGCTTCCGGTCGTAGTTTTTGCGGAAGAGAATCACAAGACGGAAGAAGAACTGATTCGTGCCTTGGTACTCAGTCATCTGACAGCTATTTATATCAAGCAGAATCTGGGACGTCTGTCGGCTTTGTGTGGTTGTGTCGTGGCGGCTACAGGAAGCAGCTGCGGAATTACTTACCTGATGGGAGGGGAGTATAAGCAGGTAGCTTATGCCGTGCAGAACATGATTGCTAATCTGACAGGTATGATTTGCGACGGGGCCAAGCCAAGCTGTGCTTTGAAACTGACCAGTGGGGTATCTACCGCTGTGTTCTCTGCTATCTTGGCCATGGAAGGAAAGTGTGTGACTTCAGTAGAAGGTATTATTGAAGACAATGTGGATTTCAGTATCCGTAATCTGACGAAAATCGGTTCTGAAGGCATGAACGAGACCGACAAGCTGGTGCTCGACATCATGACGCATAAACATTGTGATTGAGTTGTTCCGGTAATGAAACAGACTACAGACGCGGATTATATACAACAACTCATTACTGAAGGTGAACATGTGCATCAGGATTTCAAGTTTGCCATTTCCGATGCCCGGAAAATAGCAAAGAGCTTGTCGGCTTTTGCCAATACCGGAGGGGGAAGGTTGCTTATAGGAGTAAAAGATAACGGAAAAATAGCAGGAATACGTTCGGAAGAGGAGCTCTACATGATAGAAGCTGCAGCTACAATGTATTGTAAGCCTTCCCTACAACTTGATAACCGATTATATAAGGTGGAAGGCAAAGATGTGCTGGAGGTTTATGTTCCCGAAAGCAAGGAGAAGCCTGTCTATGCCCTCGATGAAGACAATCGGCTCAAGGCTTACTTGCGCATTAAAGATGAAACAATCTTGGCCACTCCGGTCCACTTGAACGTGTGGTTTCACAATAAAAAAGAAGTGGTAGTGACTTATACAGAGAAAGAGCAGTCTATATTAAACCTGGTGGGGCAGCACGGCGAATTGACGTTGAATAAGTGTGTCAGGCTTTCAGGGCTTCCGCGGAAGCTGGTGATTGGCTTGCTGGCAGATTTTATTCGTTTTGACTTGGTGGAACCGGTATTCAGAGAGCATACATTTTATTTTAAACTCAAATCTGATTAATAAATTTCATGGAGCTATTCACGAATATCATAAATGAAGCCAACTATGTCTTGTGGACTTATGTCCTGATAACCATGTTGCTGGGATGTGCCATCTGGTTCAGTGTTAAGACTCGTTTTGTACAGTTCCGTATGTTGGGTGAGATGATTCGGTTACTGGGTGATTCGACTGCTAAGATAAACGGACACGAGAAACATATCTCTTCTTTTCAGGCTTTTACCATTTCGCTGGCAAGCCGTGTTGGAACCGGCAATCTGGCTGGTGTGGCAACGGCCCTTACGGTAGGTGGACCAGGAGCGATTTTCTGGATGTGGATTATTGCGCTGCTGGGTTCCAGCAGTGCCTTTGTGGAATCTACGTTAGCCCAGCTTTTTAAAGTCAAAGGAAAACATTCCTATGTCGGAGGCCCTGCCTATTACATGGAGCGTGGATTGAAGAAACGTTGGATGGGAGTACTTTTTGCGGTACTGATTACGGTCACGTTTGGTCTTGCATTCAATTCGGTGCAAAGTAATACCATGAGTGCTGCCTTGCAAAGTGCTTTTTCTATAGAGCCTTTGAACTCAGGAATTGTCATTTCGGTATTAACCCTTGTCATTATTTTTGGAGGTGTACATCGTATTGCTGCCATCAGTAGTGTCATTGTTCCTGTCATGGCTGTCGGTTATATTGCATTGGCTTTGTTTGTTGTATTGGCTAATATTGACCGTATTCCAGCAGTTGTTGAACAAATTGTCGGTAATGCTTTTGGCTGGCATCAGGCCGTTGGTGGCGGAATAGGAACGGCTCTGATGCAAGGGATTAAACGGGGACTTTTCAGCAATGAGGCTGGTATGGGATCTGCCCCCAATGCTGCGGCAACGGCTCATGTAACCCATCCCGCTAAACAAGGATTTATTCAGGCACTGGGAGTGTTTACAGATACTCTGCTTATTTGTTCCTGTACAGCTTTTATCATTTTGTTCGGTGAGGATTATATTGGTAGTGGTCTGGATGGTATTCAGTTGACCCAAGCGGCGCTAACCAGTGAGGTGGGTAATATTGGAGGCATCTACGTGGCCATTGCTACTCTTTTTTTCGCATACAGCAGCATTTTAGGAAACTATTATTACGGAGAAGCTAATATCCGCTTTTTCACTTCTCGACAGTGGCCGGTAGTTTTATACCGCATGTTGGTTGGAGGGATGGTTTTGTTTGGTTCATTGGCAAGTCTAAATCTAGTATGGAACTTGGCTGATGTTACTATGGCTTTAATGTCCATTTGTAACCTGATTGCAATATCCTTACTTGGCAAATATGCTTTTCGCTTGCTCGATGATTACTTGGCACAGAAGCGGAAAGGCATCAAAAGTCCAGTCTTTCACAAAGAGCAGATGAAAGATATTGAGCAGGATTTAGAATGTTGGTAACTATTTTCGTATCTTTGCAAATCAAAAAACAATAAAAAGTACAAGTATGAGTATATTTTCAAAACTATTAGGCAAGAAAACAGCAGAAGGTGCTGATGAAACGGTACGTGTGGGTGGAATGGAAGACTTCATGACGCTGATTCGTGTGTACTATCAGGCAGTAATGGCTGCTCAGCTGGGTATCAGTAACATTAACTTTCTGCCGGATTTGGCTGTGTTCAAACGCACATTGAAAGTTCCTACGCAGAATAATAAACTTGGTATCGCAGAGCGTACACGCTGCCGCAAAATGCTGATGGATATTTATGGTCTGCCTGAAACCTTCTTCAAGGAGATTGACGGTTCTATCAAGCGCAACTGCCGCAATGTGAACGATATAAAGAATTATCTTTTCATGTTCCAGGGATTTAGCCAGGATTTGATGATGGTTATCGGCAACCTGATGCAATGGAAGTTCCGTATGCCGGGTGTATTTAAGAAGATGCTTCGTAACATGACGGAAAAAGCCGTACACGACATTCTGACAAAAGTAGACTGGAAGGATGATGGCGTACGTAAGACTTGCGGAAACATTCGTCAGTATCAGCATGCATTAGGCTATTCTGAAAGCTGGATGACAGAATATGTCTATAACATCGTATTGCTGGCTAAGAAGGAACCTAAACCAAAAGCATGACGTTGGACGAGTATTTGCTTGCAGGAGTGGAGTATCATCCGCTGGAGCCTTTTCTTCCGGAGAATGCAGTCTTGCTGATGTTGGGTAGTTTTCCTCCGCAGAAGAAACGCTGGAGTATGGATTTTTTCTATCCCAACCTGCAGAATGATATGTGGCGTATTTTCGGCTTCATTTTCTTTGATGACAAGGATTATTTTCTCAGTCCTGAAAAGATATTTGATAAAGAACGCATCATTGCTTTTCTGCGTGAAAAAGGGATTGCTCTGTATGATACGGCTTCGTGTGTGCGCAGATTGCAGGATAATGCTTCTGACAAGTTTTTAGAGGTGGTTTCGCCCACGGATATTGGGCTGCTTCTTCAGCAGCTTCCTTCCTGTCGGGCGGTGGTGACTACCGGTCAGAAAGCGACGGATGTGTTTTGCGAGCAGATGGAAGCAAAAGAGCCTCCGGTAGGAGGGGGGAGTATGTTTCACTTCAGAAATCGGGAGCTGACCCTCTATCGGATGCCGTCGTCCAGTCGGGCTTACCCTTTAAAGCTTGAAAAAAAAGCGGCATATTATCGTCAGATGTTCAATGACTTATCTTTACTGTAGAGGGATTGGTAGAAAATATTTTTCGAAATCCCTTGCAGTTTCCAAAATTTGTACTACTTTTGCAACCGCAAACACGGGAATAGCTCAGTTGGTAGAGCATCGGTCTCCAAAACCGAGTGTCGGGAGTTCGAGCCTCTCTTCCCGTGCCGAGATAAAAAGCTGTAACTGAATAAGTTGCAGCTTTTGTCCGTTTATAGCCCTATAGACAATGGGAAAGAGTTTCCGATGTCAGTCTCTTTTCCTCGTTTTTAAGGCGTATTTTGAAGAGTGGGAGGAAAGTATATGAATCATCAATCTCAAGCAGTATTTAGCCGGAATTCGAAACCGGTGGTTGTGATGAATTTTACAGGCGTGTACAATTATGAGTCTTTTGCCCGGAATCGTCAGTTTGTGTGGCTGGACTGCCAGCATTTGAATGGAACTGAATGCTATTGTGATGAAGAAGGTGCTTCTGCCTTGCAGCGCATGATAGCAGATTATTCTCCGCAGGGAATTCATTTTATAGATTCAGGAAATTATCATTATGTGACGAAATTCTGGACCGATAAGTTGACTACTCCATTTGCTTTGCTGGTGTTTGACCACCATCCTGACATGCAGCCTCCTTTATTTGAGCATATCTTGTCATGCGGAAGTTGGGTAAAAGACGTGCTCGATGCGAATGCGAATTGTAAGAAGGTAATTATAGCCGGTGCTTCAGACCGTTTGCTGCAGGAAGTTCCAAAGGAATATGGCGACCGTATTCATTTTTATAGTGAATCTTCTTTGGATCAGGAAGCAGGTTGGAAAGCGTTTGCCTCTGAGCATGTGAATGAACCTGTCTATATTTCTATCGACAAGGATGTGCTGGACCCTTCTTCTGCGATAACCAACTGGGATCAAGGTTCACTGACTTTATCAGAACTGGAGCAGTTGTTGGCCGTTGTATTTCGGCAAGAGCGGGTCATAGGTATTGATATTTGTGGGGAATGTTCTTCTACCCTGAATTTATTTGAAGAGATGCGAGAGACGGAAATCGATAATCGGGCGAATGGAGAGTTATTACGCTTTTTCCGTTCGTTCGAGAAGAGATAGTCTATGTCAGAAGTTGTATATTATAAAAAAGTCCGAAACGTGTTTTGTCTCGGACTTTTTTATGGTAAAAAGGATAATTATTAGTCTAATACAGTTACCCATCCGTATGGATCAGCTTCGTCACCGTACTGGATGCCACGTAACTTGTGATATAGTTTTTCGCTGATAGGGCCTGGTTTGCCATCTTTTGCAATGACGTATGACTTCTGGTTCTCCAGGTCGTCAATGCGGCCGATAGGGCTGATTACGGCTGCTGTACCGCAAGCTCCTGCTTCTTCGAAGGTCGTCAGTTCTTCTTCAGGAATCGGACGGCGTTCTACTTTCATTCCCATGTCTTCAGCCAGCTGCATCAGGCTGCGGTTGGTGATAGAGGGCAGGATAGAGGTAGACAGCGGAGTAACGTAGGTGTTGTTCTTGATACCAAAGAAGTTGGCTGCACCACATTCGTCGATGTATTTCTTTTCTTTTGCATCCAGATAGAATTCGCTGGCGTATCCTGCATCGTGTGCCATTTTGTTGGCGCGGAGGCTGGCAGCGTAGTTACCACCTACTTTAAACGTACCGGTTCCGAGTGGTGCTGCACGGTCGTACTGGCGGATAATTACGTATGGGTTAGTGGCAAATCCACCTTTGAAGTACGGACCTACCGGAGTGACGAATATCACAAACATGTATTCGCTGGCAGGATGTACACCTACTTGTGCACCTGTACCAATCAGCAGCGGACGGATGTAAAGAGAAGCACCACTTTCGTATGGAGGAATGAAGCGTTCGTTGGCCTTTACCACTTTCTTCACAGCTTCGCAGAATTTTTCAGTCGGAAGCTCCGGCATCAGGATACCCCGGCAAGTGCTTTGCAGACGTTCTGCATTAGCTTCCGGACGGAAGATACGGATTTTACCGTCTTTTCCGCGATAAGCTTTCAGTCCTTCGAAAGCTTCCTGTCCGTAGTGCAGACAAGTGGCAGCCATGTGAATGTTCAATGTTTCTTCTGAACAGAGTTCGAGTTCTCCCCATTTTCCGTCGCGATAATAGCAACGTACATTGTAATCTGTCCGCATGTATCCGAAAGACAGATTCGACCAGTCTATTTCTTTCATGGTTATCTTATTTTATAAGTTTTTTGAATGTTCTTTTAGCTACGCAAGCAAAAGTACGGTTTATATTTACAAAATCCAACATAAAACCATTCTTTTTTGACATAAATAAAGGGGATGAAAGAATACTTCCTCTTTTTGCAATAAAAATCTTTATGGTAAAGTCGTTTGTTTCTGTTCCTTAAATGTTTTTATAGCCAACTCAAGAGGGAAGTGTAAAAGAGTCTTTTGGGTATTTGCCTTGATTTTTTCTGCTGATATGGGTATAAAAAGAAAGATTTTCTGTAAGTTTGCATGGAATAAAACAGAGAGATAAATACTGCAAAAAGATTTTATAATTATTTGTAGGGTATCAAAATGAACTGAAATATGTTTTTGTGTGATAAAAATGTTATATTAGGAGAGAAGATAACTGGATGAATTTGAAACTAAAATACGTACTAATTATTTTTTTGATTATTGGAATACAAGTTCGGATTCCTGCACAAGAAACGATTCTTCCTGCCATTCAGCAGCAGGAACAGATATTGAAGCGCAATCCTGAAGATATGAGAGCCTTGAAAGAATTATGTTTTCTTTATTTGCATAAGGCAGATTATCATAAAGCTGTAGAATATGGGGAAAGACTGTTTAAGATAGGATATGAAAAGCAAGATTATAAGTTTGGTGTTCTTTATGCACATATTGGATTGGGACAGGCATATATTATGTTGGGAGATACGACTGCAATAAACCATCTTGGGCAGGCTAAGCTGTTGGCCGAAAGTGAAAAGAACGATTCTGCTTTATGTTCTATATATAATGGGATGGGACTTTATGCCAGCAATATTCATAAGGATTATTATTCAGCATTGCACTATTTCTTTGAAGGGATAGAAGCCGCTCACCGATGCCATTATAAAGAATTGGAAGCTATTCTGCTTGGTAATATTTCCAGTGTGTATTTTTTGAAAGATGACTCGGCCGGACTTACTTATTCTTTACAGATTTATGAGTTAGGGCATCAGTTAAATTCTGCTTACCTTATTTTTATTGGAGCCTTGGATGCATCTTATATGTATTATTTGCTTCATGAATATGATAAGGCTTTACCTTATATACAAGAAGCTGAATTTATAATGAAGCAGAATGAATATTATAATCAAGGAAATGTATATGCTATTTATGGGATGATTGAGTTTGCAAAAGGCAATCGGGAGCAGGCCGTAGAATATTATAAAAAGGGATTGTCCTTAAATGATATTAATCAGACCTCCTATAAAGTATTGTTGTTGAATGAATATGCCAAAGCTCTGGCAGAAGAAGGTAGAAACAAGGAGGCTATAGATTTGCTTTTTCAGGCTTTGTCTTATACAAAGGAGGAAAATTGTGAAATTCATCGTAATAAGGTGATAACCACTTTATCGGCTTGTTATGAGAATATGGGTCAATATGTGGAGGCTTTAGCCTGGCAACGTAAGCTTCAGCAGGAAACTGATAGTATTTTTAATACGGATAAAGAAAAAGTCTTGAGTGAACTTCGTATTAAATATGATACGGAGCATCAGGCAAATGAGATTAAAAAGGGTAAGCTGGCTTTGCTGCAAAAGGAAAAGAAGGAGCAGGCTTTAATGGGTACTTTGGTCATTATTTTGCTGGTAGTGTTTGCTTTGTGGTATCGTTATAAACGGCAAAATCAGTTGTATACCCGTATCGTTTGTCAGCATCAGGAAGCTATCCGAAAAGAACAGCAGTTAAGAGAAGTCATTACTTCACTGCGATCACAACAGGAGACTGTTTCTGCATCTTCTCCAATGAGTGAAAAATACGCTGCTTCTTCGCTGACAAATGAGAAAAAGAATTCATTGTTTCAGCGTCTGGAAAAGCTTATGCAGGAAGATGCGGTATATAAAGAGAATCTTTTGACGAAGGAACGGGTGGCTGATTTATTAGGTACTAACCGGACTTATTTGTCGCAAGTCATCAATGAACAAACTCAACAGAATTTTACTCAATATATCAATAATTATCGAATTAATGAAGCTATTCGCTTATTGAGTGATCCGGAAACAGATCTTCCCCTTAAGGCTGTAGCGGCAGAAGTCGGGTTTAATTCAATGAGTACGTTTTACAAAATATTCCAGAACACGGTAGGAGTTCCTCCCAAGCAATACCGTAACAAGGTAATGTCTATGCATAAGAATGCATGATACTGCCTTTTTATAACAAAATGTTGTCCTAATGTAACAATTGTCGAACTTGGATACGTCTTTATTGTTAAAGTTATATCTTTTTTTTACATTTTTGCAATGAGAGAATCGTAAAAATGTCTGAGGACATAAGTCTATAACCTCTAAAAAAGATGTAAGTATGGAAAAAAACGTATTGCACGACATTCGGCTCAAAATGGAATTTTTGCTACTGTGTGCTATGTTGGTCTTGTCTGTCTCTCCAGCTTATGCTCAGAGAAACCGTACCATTCATGGCATTGTAGTCGATGAAAACAAGGAACCCCTTCCTGCAGCTCATGTCAAACAGGTGAATGATGACCCTAAAGGATCAATTGCAGCGGTCATTACGGATATACAAGGGCATTTCACTTTGACACTTCCGTATGGCACGAAGGAAATAGAGGCTTCTTATTTAGGATATACATCTCAGCGCATTAAGCTGACGGCAACTAATGATTATTACATTTCTCTTCAACCTTCTACAGAACTGCTCGATGAGGTAGTAGTGACAGGTTATCAGACTATTTCAAAAGAGCGTGCAACAGGAGCATTTTCAAAGGTAGATGCCAAGAAATTGGAAACACAGCGTTTGAGCGATATGGGTTCTATGCTCGAGGGACGCGTGGCAGGATACAGTGATGGCAAGATTCGTGGAGTTACGTCCATGAATGGGTTGACCACTCCGTTATATGTGATTGACGGATTTCCCGTGGAAAAGACTACGAACGACGGCTATGGAAACTGGATTGAAAGTGTGCCCGATTTGAATATGGAAGATATAGAAAGCATCACTGTTTTAAAGGATGCAGCAGCTACTTCTATTTATGGAGCACGTGCAGCGAATGGAGTAGTGGTGATTACTACCAAACGGGCTAAGAAAGATGAACTGAATGTTTCTTTCTCGGCCACTCTTACAGTACAGCCGTACGACACGTATGCAGATAAATATTTGGCTGGGTCTTCTACTATGGTAGAGCTGGAGCGTGAATGGGCCAGACAGAATCCGCATTTGAGTGGGGATAATGTACAAAGCTACGCCCAGACAGTGCTGGATAATATGTCTTATTCTTCACTTGGCATACGCAATATCTTGAATTATTATGCGGGACACATCTCTCGTGATCAGATGGAGAGTAATCTGACGAATTTGGCTTCACAAGGTTATCGGTATTATCGGGATATAGAAAAATACGGTAAGCGTAATCCTTTTTCACAGCAATATAATCTGAATATCGGTAAAGGTACCGAAAAGAACACTTTTAATGCGTCTGTTTCCTATCGTAACAATCAGCTGGAGGATAAGTATTCAGAGAATAGAACCATTGGCATCAATTTGCAGAATTCTACGAAGATGACTTCCTGGCTTACCTTGGATGTAGGTACATATTTGAACTATGGGAAAGGTACTACGCAGTCATTTAACCTTTTCTCACCGGGGTATACTTATATGCCGTACAATGGGCTGGTAAATGGTGACGGTACGTATTACACCAATACAGAAGAGGAACGTTATAGCTTGTACAATTTGAATTTGCTGCATAACAACGGATTGTACAATCTGGATATTACTCCTTTAGATGAAATAAAAATGAACCAGACTAAGAACCGTGATTTCAGCAACCGAACATTTGCTCGTTTGACATTCAAATTTACTGACTGGTTGAAGTATACAGCTTCTTTTCAGTATGAATATGCGGAATATAAGACAGAACAACTGAAAAGCAAGGACTCTTACGAAGTACGTAATCAAGTGAATACATTCTCTACTTCCAATAATGATGGAACATCCACTTTTGCCTTGCCGTATGGAAATATCTTTTTCACTTCTTTCAATACGACACATGCATATAATTTCCGTCAGCAGTTGGATTTCAATAAAACATTTGCAGATGTACATGATGTAACTATGATTTTAGGTACTGAAACACGGGAAAATAAGCTGGAATATAATGATCGTACGCTTTATAATTATGATCCTCAGCTGCTTACTTATAGCTTGATTGATGCGGGATCATTGAGTAATTTCCGTGGACAATGGGGATATGCATCATTCGGACAGCAGAATTTTGCCTATATCCGTGAACTGATTAACCGCTATGTGTCTGTGTATAGTAACGCAGCTTATACATACGATGGAAAATATATGGTAAGCGGTAGTATTCGCTGGGATAAAACCAATCTGTTTTCTACAGGTTCCAAATATCAGAAACGTCCTATTTGGTCAGTAGGAGCTGGATGGAATGTGGATCGGGAAAAGTTTTTCCATGTATCGTGGGTAAATATGCTGAAACTGCGTGCAAGCTATGGTATTGGAGGTAATATTGCTAAGAACTCTGCTCCTTATATGATTGCTTACTACAGCAACAATAATCAGGTAGGAGGTATCCAGGGAACTATTTCAAGTCGTCCAAATCCGAACTTGCGTTGGGAAAAGACCACTACATTGAATGTGGGAGTAGATTTTGCCTTGTTGGGAAATCGATTGAATGGTTCTATTGAATATTATAACAAACGAGGTACAGACTTGCTGGCTAACACGAACGGAGTTCCTACAGAAGGATGGGGATATAGCACCTACTCTATAAACAATGGGAAAATGACGAATCAGGGATTTGAATTGACCTTGTCAGGAGATGTAATTCGGAATAATGACTGGAATTGGAATATCAGCGGTGTGCTGGGCTACAATAAGAATAAGGTAACTTATATTAATGTGGAAGCTCCTGTGTCGTATCTGGTAATTGATTATCCGACGGCTTATCCTCGTGTGGGAAATCCGTACAATGCGATTTATGGATACCAGTGGGCCGGACTGAGTGAAACGGGAACTCCTCAGGTGTACGATGCCAAAGGAAATTTATACACCGATATGACTCCACCTGAGATTGAAGATTTAGTTTATTTGGGAACTACCGTACCGGTTTACAATGGTTCTATTAATACGAATTTGCGCTGGAAGAACTGGGAACTGGCTGCTCAGTTCTTGTTTGAAGGAGGGCACAAAATGCGTAATACCAATGTGGCTTTTATCTCTTCAGGTATGGGAGTCGTGAGCAAAGACATAGAGAATCGTTGGCGTGAACCGGGCGATGAGGCTTACACAGATGTGCCGCGCTACATTTCAACGGAGAGTGAACTGTATAACTATAACTACGAGAACATGTATGCCTATTCCTCCATCAATGTGTTGGATGCCACCAACTGGAGGTTGAGAAACTTGTCACTGACGTATCGCATTCCGGCCAGTGTGTGTCATAAACTGTATGTGAAGAATGCACGCATTATGTTGGGTATGGAAAATGTGTTTATGGTTGCCAAGAGCAGCAATGCCAAATACTTGCTGGGCGGTTATGCCAAACCTAACTACTTGTGTGGTGTGTATTTGAATTTCTAACCTCGATTATTATAGTATGAAACGTATGAATAAGATATTATACTTTGGAGCTGCGCTGGTTTGCCTGTTGCTCAGCTCATGTAATGATTACCTGAATATTGCACCGAAAGGTAATAAGATACCTACGACTTTGGCGGATTTTGAAGCTTTATTGCGTGATCAGTCTACTATCAGCAGAACGCCAGTAGAAAATGCCTTGTATTTGTTGAATGATGTATATCTGACCAATGCGGAGGTAAATACTCCGAGCTTGAGCCAGGCTAATTATATGTGGGATGAATCAGCTGACCGTATTATGCTGAATAATGCGGATGAGGGGGCTTATTATGTACTTTATGGAGCTATTTCCAGTTGTAATCTGATTATCGCAAATACACCTGCAGCTACAGAAGCTACAGATGCGGAGCGAAAGGAAGTGATGGCGTATGCAAAAGTGATACGTGCACTTTGTTACGATGTGCTGGTTAATTATTATGCCGATACGTATGACAAGGCTACGGCAGCAGAGAAACGTAGTGTACCTCTTATTACCAGTGCGGATATTGATGCCCCTTATACGCAGGTTTCTATTCAGGAGATGTATGATTTTATCATACAGGATACGAAAGAAGCCATTGAGATGGGAATTCCAGCACAATCCATGACGGCTATTCATCCGAATTTGGGAGCTGCTTATGCTTTGTTGGCTCGTGTGTACTTGCAGATGCAGAATTATGACGAGGCTTTGCGCTATGCGAACCTCGCATTGGAACAGAATAATCAGCTTTTTGACTGGAATGCATTTTATGAGGAACATCAGGCGGCAATTGATGATCCGGACAATTATGACAAGATTGTTACCCCTATGCAATATGATTATGTGGAAAATTATTATTTGCGTTATGGAGTACAGTCAAACTTTGATAGTTATGAATACAACATACCGGTAGAAAGAGCTGGACGTTTTGAAGAAGGAGATGCTCGTTTCCTTTCACGCTGGAAATTGAAGGTAGACAATAATGATACATATTACAAGGCTTTGGAGTCTGGCTTCTTCAATCATGGCGGTTTGACAACTTGTGAAGCGTATCTTATTAAAGCGGAATGCCAGGCTCGGTTAGCTCAGAACAATGATTATTCTGCATCTATGAATACCCTGAATTCCGTGCGGGTAACCCGTATTCGTCCTGATAAGTATCAGCCGGCTACAGCTGCTACACTGGAGGAGGCTCTTTCTCTGATTCGTCGTACCAAAGATAATGAGTTGATATTCTCTATTGTTCCTTTTGCAGATGCCCGTCGTTTTAATCTGGAAGGTACGTATGCCGGTACTTTAATCAAAACTTATGAGGGGAAGGAATATAGTTTGAGTCCGACGTCTCATTTATGGACCATGCCTTTCCCGGCAGGAGCTCTTAATAATCCTGGAAACGGATCGATAGAACAAAATGTATCTAAATAAACATTATTATGAAAATGAAGAAAATCTCTGGTTTAGCCATTTTAGGTTTGATGATGCTGTCATGTGGCAGTCAGCCGAAAGTAGATGGCTATGTGTTGAAAGGTAATATTGAAGGCTTGCCCGACGGCACGCATGTGCAGTTGGTACCGGTAAGCCATGACAGTGAATTGCCTTTTGCCGATACGACGGTAGTCAACGGGCAGTTTGTGTTTACAGGAAAAATGGAAGAGCCGAGAGCTTTTCATTTATTGGTGAAAGATGCGTATGGTTCGCGTAATCTTATGTTGGAAAATGCCCAAATGGAGGTTACGGGAAAGCTGGTGGCCAAGAAGGAATCTGACGGGGGAGTTTCCTATAATCTGTCTTCTTTGTCGGTAAAGGGTTCTCCGCTGAGTGCGCGCTACGACTCATTACTTTCTGCGCGTACCTACCTGGATTCATTGTATGCACTTAATGCCCGTAAATTTGCTGCTTTTGACAGCTTGATGATGGCTGCTTATAAATCAAAGGATCAGGCGAAAATTAAGGAGCTTCGGCAGAGTGCGGATGGAAAAGCCAGGGCTGAAGCTGATAAAGTCTTTTTTGGTACTGTAGATTCACTGTATCATCAGGTAGTCATGGCAAACAAGGATTCATTCTGGGGGCCATTGATGATGATTTCGTTTACCAGCTATTTGAGTGAGGATATGAAACCTTGGTATGAAGCATTGTCTTCTGCTGCCAAGGAGTCGTACTACGGGCAGAAGGTAAAAGAAGAGCTTTATCCGGCAGGTAAAGAAGGTACGGTGGTACCCGATTTTAAGGTTAAAGATAAATCAGGAAAGGAAGTAGCCCTTTCCACATTGCGGCAAGGAAAAAAATATGTATTGATTGATTTTTGGGCTTCCTGGTGTAACCCGTGTCGGAAAGAGATTCCGAACCTGAAGAAGCTGTATGCACAATATAGCGAAAAAGGTTTTGAGATTGTAAGTATTTCTATCGATCAAAAGAAGGCTGATTGGGAGAAAGCTTTGAAAGAAGAGGGGCTTCTCTGGCCGAACTTTTTGGATGAGACGGGAGTCGCTGCACTCTATAAGGTGAAATTTGTACCGACTATGTATCTGATTAATGCAGACGGTGTGATGATAGGTGAAAATTTGCGAGGAGAGGCTTTGGCAGAGAAATTGAAGGAACTTTTTCAATAAGAGTTGAACGAAGCGGGAATATGATACAAAAACCCGTGTAAGGGGACTCCGAATACAGGCGGTGCATAAATCTGAACAGTCAGATTTGTGTACCGTTTTTTTTATGGAATGAATGAAGGAATCCATTCAGATGTCGGGAAGGAAATCCCGGACTTTGTGCGGAAGAAAAGATAAAAAAGTGGAGGTGCGCTTGAGGTGCACCTCCACTTTGTATCGTGTTCCGGTCGTACCGGATTATTTTTTACGGTTGGCTTCCACCCACTTACGAGCATTAACGAAGGCTTCCATCCACGGAGTGATCTGGTCTTCTTCTTTGCGGTCAAGCGGATAGTATGCGTTTTCCCATGGGAAGCAAGCACGTTCCAGGTGAGGCATCATGGCCAGATGACGTCCGTCCTGGCTGGCGATACCAGCTACGCTGTAGTCTGAGCCGTTCGGGTTGCCTGGATATTCATCGTATGAATACTTCAGCACTACGTTGTAGTGGTCTTCCGGATAAGGCAATGAGAACTTACCTTCTCCGTGAGCTACCCAGATACCCAGTTTAGAGCCGCTCAGTGAGCCGAACATCACGCTGCGGTTCATCGGTACGGTTACACCCAGGAAGTTAGATTCAAACTTATGTGAGTCGTTATGCAGCATCTTGCCTTTCTTCTTGTCTTCCGGAGTAATCAGTCCCAGTTCCATCATCAGCTGGCAACCGTTGCAGACACCCAGTGACAATGTGTCTTCACGAGCGTAGAAGTTGTCGAGAGCAGCCTTTGCTTTCGGGTTGAACAGGAAGCTTCCGGCCCATCCTTTGGCAGAACCCAGTACGTCGGAGTTAGAGAATCCACCGCAGTAGACTACCATGTTGATGTCTTCCAGCGTTTCACGTCCGCTAATCAGGTCGGTCATTGTTACGTCTTTCACGTCGAAGCCTGCCAGATACAGCATGTAAGCCATTTCACGTTCACCGTTGGTTCCCTTTTCACGGATGATGGCTGCCTTGATACCGCTTGGTGTACGACGGTCCGGGTTGAGGCCGAACTGTGACAGTTTGCCGGTGAATGACTTGTCGAATACGAATTCCAGCGGCTGCTGTTTGTAGTTTTCAAAACGTTTCTTGGCACAGCCGTTCATGCTCTGCTTGCGGTCGAGCAGGTAAGAAGTAGAATACCATACGTCACGCAAGTAATCGATACCGAACTGGTAAGTGGCATCGTGCAGAGTTGCCAGGATGTGACGTTCTTCGGTCGGCACACCAATCTTCACGTAACCTACACCTGCATCTTCCAGAATCTTCTTGACTTCTGCTTTGTGCTTGTCGGCTACCTGAATCACTACACCCGGGTTTTCAGCAAACAGAATCTTCACGATGTCGTCGCACTTGATTTTGTCGAGGTTGATTTCCATACCGCCGTCCACGTTGGCAAAGCACATTTCCAGCAGGGTCGTAATCAAACCACCGGCAGAAATATCGTGTCCGGCCAGAATCAAGCCTTTGTTCACCAGTTCCTGAACAGCCAGGAATGCATCGCGGAAGTATTCCGGATTCTGTACAGTCGGCACGTCATCGCCCACCTTGTTGAGTGACTGTGCGAAAGCAGAACCACCCAGACGGAGCTGGTCGAAACTGAAGTCAATATGATAGAAGGTAGATTTCGGTTTGTTGACCATGACCGGAGAAACCACTTTTTTAATGTCGGATACTTCACCACCGGCAGAAACGATAACGGTTCCCGGGCTGATAATCTTTTCACCGTTCGGATATTTCTGTGTCATTGACAGTGAGTCCTTACCGGTTGGCACGTTGATTTGCAGTTCGCAGCAGAAATCTGACAATGCTTTCACTGCTTTGTACAGACGGGCGTCTTCACCTTCCTGTGCACGACAAGGCCACATCCAGTTGGCTGACAATGAAATGCTGTCCATTCCTTCTGCCAGCGGAGCCCATACCAGGTTGGTCAGTGCTTCTGATACAGCCAGTACAGAACCTGCTTCCGGATTAGCTAAAGCAGCCTGCGGAGCATGTCCCAGTGCAGTAGCGATACCTTTTTCACCACGGTAGTCGAGAGCAACCACACCACAGTCGCTTAGCGGCAACTGCAATTCACCCTGACACTGCTGGCGAGCAATCTTACCTGTTACGGAGCGGTCTACCTTGTTGGTCAACCAATCCTTGCAGGCTACAGCTTCCAGCTGCAGCACGCGGCGCAAATATTCATTCAGTTTGGTGACATCGTAGGAAACGTTTTCATAATGACGTTCTACAGTCTTGTCCACCATATAAGTTTTCGGAGAAGAACCGAACATCTGGTCTACGGCCAGGTCGAACGGACGTACGCCGTCAGCCTGCTCGAAGGCAAAACGATGGTCGCCGGTAGTTTCACCTACCACGTACATCGGTGCACGTTCGCGTTCTGCAATCTTGTGTACATGTTCGATGGCTTTTTCGTCAATCAGCAAGCCCATACGTTCCTGTGATTCGTTGGCGATGATTTCCTTGGCAGAAAGTGTTTCGTCGCCGATAGGCAGCTTGTCCATGTGAATCAGACCACCGCAGTCTTCTACCAACTCAGACAGACAGTTTACGTGTCCGGCAGAACCGTGGTCGTGGATAGATACAATCGGGTTTTCGTCTTCTTCGCACAAAGCACGTACCACGTTGTAAGCACGTTTCTGCATTTCTGCATTGGCACGCTGGATAGCGTTCAGCTCGATGCCTGAAGAGTAACGTCCTGTTTCTACAGAAGAAACGGAACCACCACCCAGACCGATGCGGTAGTTGTCACCACCCATGACTACGACCTTGTTTCCTGCTTCGGGGCTACCCTTCAAGCAGTCGCGCTGTGTGCCGTAGCCCACACCACCTGCCAGCATGATAACCTTGTCGTAGGCATATTTTTCGTTGTTTTCTTCGTGTTCGAAAGTCAGTACAGAACCACAAATCAGCGGCTGTCCGAACTTGTTACCAAAGTCAGAAGCACCGTTTGATGCCTTGATCAGAATCTGTTCCGGAGTCTGGTACAACCATTTGCGCACCGGCAGAATGTTTTCCCAGTCGCGTCCTTCGTCTGTACGCGGATAAGAAGTCATGTATACGGCAGTTCCGGCAATCGGCCATGAACCTTTACCACCACCCATACGGTCGCGGATTTCACCACCTGTACCGGTAGACGCACCGTTGAACGGTTCTACGGTAGTCGGGAAGTTGTGTGTTTCCGCTTTCAGTGAGATGACGGTCTTGATATCTTTAATAATGAAGTAATCAGAAGTAGAGTGATCGGCCGGAGCGAATTGTTCTACCACCGGACCTTCGGCAAAGGCAACGTTGTCTTTGTAAGCCGAGATAATCTTGTTAGGATTTTCCTGTGTAGTTTTCTTGATCATCTGGAACAGAGAAGACTCCATTTCCTGTCCGTCGATGATGAACGTACCACCGAAGATTTTGTGGCGGCAGTGTTCAGAGTTAATCTGTGCGAAACCGAATACTTCCGAGTCAGTCAGTTTGCGGCCCAGGTCCTTTTCCACCTTCATCAGGTAGTCCATTTCTTCGCGTGACAGCGCCAGACCTTCCTTTTCGTTGTATTCTTCCAGGTTTTCGATGTATATGATAGGCTGCGGTTTGATGTCTACCGTGAAAATTTCCTGATCCAGTCCGTGGTACATACGTTGCAACATCGGGTCGTGGTCGGCGTTTTCATCTTTCACCGGGAAGTATTCCTCGATACGACGGATACCGTTGAGACCCATGTTCTGGGTGATTTCAACCGCATTTGTACTCCATGGAGTAATCATTTCACGGCGTGGGCCGATGAACCATCCTTTCAGGTTGTCTTCGTTTTCCACAGTGGCATCGCTGTACAGCCAGCATAGTTTCTTGACGTCTTCAGCATTCAGTTCCTGATTGCATTCCGTGGCAATCACACTGTTTGTGGGTGTTCTGAAAAATAGAATCATAGCACTTGTATGTTATAATGAATATTCAATGCGCTTTAAAAGTGGTACAAAGGTAGAGAAAATCCTCGGAATTACGAAGAAAAATAAAAGTAATTGCGTGCGGTGTATTGGGAGGAATTTGCTTTTAGTTGGCGGATTGGATGAGGGGTAAGTAGTTTCTTAAAATAAAATAGAAAGGTAAGAATGATTGACTATTAGAAATAAAGTGTTATATTTGCCTCATGAGAAAAGAGTTAGGCAAATGGTTTTTGGATATAGCTAAGTATATGACCACAGCTGTGTTGTTGACCTCTCTTTTTAGCGGGGTGAATGAATGGGCATGGTATATGTATGGACTTGTGGTGCTTGCCGTATTGGTAACTCTTTTGACGGGACTTATGTTGCTTAAAGATAAGAAGGAGGATAAATAATGGGAGCAATTATTGTATCGGTGATGGTGATTGTTATTGCGCTCATCAGTTTGGCGTATTTTAATTACCAGGATAAGAAAGAAGCGAAAAAGAATATGCGATAATTTGAAAAAATAAGGGTGAAGAAGCTGTTTCAAAATTAATTGGGATTTTGAAACAGCCTCTTTTGTTATATCAGTTTATTATTGTAATTTAGTAGCTGTAAATGGAAAACTCTCCTTATTATGAAAAAGATTTACTGGAAAGGCGTGAAAAGAAAAATCGGATGGTTCGTTGAGAGAGTCTTTGATTGTATCCTGATTTTTACGAACTGGTTAGGCTAAGTTCCATTGCATTTTTACGTTCCATTGAATATTAGTATCTTTGCACCTTAAATCAAAAAACTCTTTCTATTTATGTGGTTACAATTACTGTTTGTGTTACTGGCAATTATTGTCGGAGCGCGTGTAGGCGGCATCGGTCTGGGAGTCTTTGGAGGCTTGGGGCTGGCCGTACTTACCTTTATCTTTGGTCTTGAACCCACCACTCCCCCTATTGATGTGATGCTGATGATTGTGGCAGTGATTGCAGCTGCCGGTTGCATGCAGGCTGCCGGAGGGCTGGATTTGATGGTGAAATGGGCGGAGAAAATCTTGCGTCGCCATCCTCAGCGTATCACGCTGTTGAGTCCGCTGGTGACTTACCTTTTTACCTTCTTTGCCGGAACGGGGCATGTGGCCTATTCCGTACTTCCGGTTATTGCCGAAGTGGCTCGTGAAACGGGTATCCGTCCGGAACGTCCGATGGGGATTGCCGTCATTGCTTCCCAGCAGGCTATTACTGCCAGCCCTATTTCTGCAGCTACGGTGGCCCTGTTGAGTATGCTGGCCGGATATGACATTACCTTGTTTGATATTTTGAAGATTTCCATTCCCTGCACCTTGGTAGGCGTACTGGTCGGTGCGCTCTATTCCATGCGGGTAGGCAAGGAGCTGAAAGATGATCCTGTATATCAGGCACGCTTGAAGTCGGGTGAACTGTCGGGTGCCAATTATTGTACGGCTGAGGTGGCCAATCCTGGCAAGGCGCTGACCTCCGTACTGCTGTTTTTAGGTGCCACGGTCGGCATCGTGCTGTTTGGCTCCATAGATAGTCTTCGTCCGTCGTTTCAAACCTCTGAGGGGGTAGTGGTGATGCAGATGGCCCATATCATTGAAGTGCTCATGCTGTCGGTAGCTGCACTGATTCTGTTGCTGACCGGCACCAGTGGGATGAAGGCAGCCAAAAGTTCGGTCTTTAATGCGGGTATGCAGGCAGTAGTGGCTATTTTCGGTATTGCGTGGATGGGCGATACCTTTATCTCGGGCAACATTGCCGTCATCAAGGAAAATATATTCGGTCTGGTGACCGATATGCCATGGCTTTTCGGTATTGCGCTTTTTGTCATGTCCATCCTGCTGTTCAGTCAGGCAGCAACCATCCGTGCCTTGCTTCCTTTGGGTATGGCACTGGGCATTTCGCCTTATATGCTGATTGCCCTCTTTCCGGCAGTCAACGGGTATTTTTTCATTCCGAACTATCCGACGGTGGTGGCAGCCATCAATTTTGATACCACAGGTACCACCCGTATCGGAAAATACGTGCTGAACCATTCTTTCATGATGCCAGGACTGATTTCTACCATTGTGGCTGTAGGGCTGGGCATTCTGGCTGTACTCTTTGTGTGATAGAAATTGGCAAACCTCCCTTTATTGAGGAAAAAACGGATTTACTTGTTGTATGTCTCCCTTACGTGAACCATACGTTTCTCCAGCCGGAGCCGTAGGTTTCCCGTAAGGGAGACATACGTTTTTGTGCCGGGAGACGTAAAAAATGTAGAAATGTCTTCCTGTTATCTCTTTAGGGTTTCTTAAATTGTTGTTTTTTCAGACATGCTCTTAATGATAATCGTATAAAAATGTAGGTACTTTCGTAAAAAAGTAGCATCTTTGCAGTATGAATTGGATTGAACAGGTTACTATACTTGATTTGTTGCTGAAGGGATTGATTATCGGCATTGTCGTGTCTGCTCCTTTGGGACCGGTCGGTGTGCTCTGTATTCAGCGTACGTTGAACAAAGGGCGCTGGTTTGGTTTCGTGACGGGAGTCGGGGCGGCATTAAGTGATATTTGCTATGCGTTGATTACGGGATACGGAATGAGTGTCATGGACGAACTCATCCTGAAGCATCATATTTTTCTTCAGGTGGTGGGCAGCATCATGTTGCTGGCTTTTGGTATTTATACCTTCCGCAGTAATCCGGTGAAGTCACTTCGTCCGTCTTCAGGTACGCGCGGAACGTATCTGCACAATTTCGTAACGGCATTTTTTGTCACTCTGTCCAATCCCTTGATTATTTTCCTGTTCATCGGTCTGTTTGCCCGTTTTTCGTTTGTCATGCCGGGCAGTCCCATCGGATTTCAGTTAGTGGGCTATCTGGCCATTATCTTGGGCGCATTGGGCTGGTGGTTCAGCATTACTTATTTTGTCAATAAAGTACGTTCACGATTTAATTTGCGCGGCATCTGGGTGCTCAACCGCATCATTGGTGTCGTGGTCATGATAGCGGCGGTGGTGGGAATCGTCCTGGCCATTGCCGGCAAATCTTTTTCTTGATAGGATATGTATATTTCTCAACAACTTAAAAAAAAGAATATTGCCGAATACCTGCTGTATATGTGGCAGGTGGAGGACTTGATTCGTGCCAACGGCTGCGATATGGAGCGCATCCGTAAGAATATCATCGAGCCTTATCCGGCTACCGACGAGCAGAAGAAGGAACTGGCCCGCTGGTATGAGGACTTGATTAACATGATGCAGCAGGAGGGAGTGCTGGAAAAGGGACACGTGCAGATTAACAAGAACATCATCGTCTGGCTGACCGACCTGCACCTGCGTTTGTTGCGTTCGCCTAAATTCCCGTATTACAGTGCGGCGTATTACAAGGTGCTTCCTTTTATTGTGGAACTGCGTGCCAAGGGTGGCGACAAGGACGTGCCTGAACTGGAGACTTGCTTCGATGCCATGTATGGGGTGCTGATGCTGAAATTGCAGAAGAAGGAAATCAGTGAAGAAACCATGAAGGCAGTGAAGGCCATCAGTGATTTGCTGGCGATGCTGGCCGGATATTATATTAAGGATAAGGAAGGCGATTTGGAACTGGATTAAAACATCACAGAAAATGAAAAAGATATTAGTGACGGGAGCCAACGGACAGTTGGGCAATGAAATGCGTCTGCTGGCAGAAGAGCACCGGAATTTTGAGTATTTCTTTACTGACGTGGCAGAGCTGGACATCTGCGACGAGCAGGCAGTAATGGATTTCGTTTCGACTCATCAGATTGATGTGATTGTGAACTGTGCGGCTTATACGGCAGTCGACAAAGCAGAGGATAACGTGGAACTCTGTGACAAACTGAATCATGTGGCTCCGGGCTATCTGGCCAAGGCAGCACAGAGCCGTAACGGCTGGCTGGTGCAGGTGTCTACGGATTATGTGTTCGACGGCACAGCACATATTCCTTATAAGGAAGAAGATACACCGTGTCCGAATTCCGTATATGGCTCTACCAAGCTGGCTGGTGAGCAGGAAGCGCTGAAGCAGTGTCCTAATACGATGGTGATTCGTACGGCATGGCTGTATTCTACGTTTGGCAACAATTTCGTAAAGACCATGATTCGCTTGGGTCAGGAGAAAGAAACGCTGGGAGTTATCTTCGACCAGATTGGTACACCGACCTATGCACGCGATTTGGCTCAGGCCATTTTTGTGGCTCTGGAGAAGGGTATCGTGCCGGGTATTTATCATTTCAGCAACGAAGGAGTCTGCTCCTGGTATGATTTTACCAAGGCTATCCATCGTTTGGCGGGTATCACCACTTGCCATGTGTCTCCGCTTCACACAGAGGACTATCCTACGAAAGCCTGTCGTCCGCACTATTCTGTGCTCGACAAGACCAAGCTGAAGAAAACCTACGGCGTGGAAGTGCCTTACTGGATGGACAGTCTGGCAGAATGTATTGAAAAATTAAAACAATAAATATGGCAAATCAGGAAATAGCAAGAAGACGAACATTTGCGATTATCGCGCATCCGGATGCCGGTAAGACCTCGTTGACGGAAAAGCTGTTGCTTTTCGGTGGACAGATTCAGGTGGCCGGAGCCGTGAAATCAAACAAGATAAAGAAAACGGCTACGTCCGACTGGATGGACATCGAAAAGCAGCGTGGTATCTCGGTCACTACCTCCGTGATGGAGTTTGACTACCATGACTATAAGATTAATATCCTCGATACACCGGGTCACCAGGATTTTGCCGAAGATACGTATCGTACCTTGACGGCAGTGGACAGTGTAATCATCGTGGTGGACGGAGCGAAGGGTGTGGAAACACAGACCCGTAAGCTGATGGAAGTCTGCCGTATGCGTAACACGCCGGTGATTATTTTCGTCAACAAGATGGACCGTGAGGCTAAGGACCCGTTCGATTTGCTGGATGAACTGGAAGAAGAGCTGGTTATCAACGTGCGCCCGTTGACGTGGCCGATTGAGAGTGGTCCTCGTTTCAAGGGGGTGTACAACATCTACGAGCAGAAACTGAACCTTTTTCAGCCTTCCAAGCAGGTGGTGACGGAAAAGGTGGAAGTCGACATCCATACAGAGGACTTGGACAACCATATCGGTACACCGCTGGCTGAAAAGTTGCGCAGTGAGCTGGAACTGATTGACGGAGTATATCCGGAATTCAACGTAGACGATTACCTGAAAGGAGAACTGGCTCCGGTGTTCTTTGGTTCGGCTTTGAACAACTTCGGTGTGCAGGAATTGCTCGACTGTTTTGTGGAAATTGCGCCAAGTCCGCGTCCGGTACAGGCAGAAGAACGCGAGGTGCAGCCTGAAGAACCTAAGTTCACCGGTTTCGTGTTCAAGATTACGGCCAACATCGACCCGAACCACCGTTCGTGCGTGGCTTTCTGCAAGGTATGTTCCGGTAAGTTTACCCGTAACACGCCGTACCTGCACGTGCGTCATAACAAGACCATGCGTTTCTCTTCGCCCACGCAGTTCATGGCACAGCGCAAGACGACGGTCGATGAGGCCTGGGCTGGCGATATTATCGGTTTGCCGGATAACGGTACGTTCAAGATTGGCGATACGCTGACCGAAGGTGAACTGTTGCACTTCAAGGGATTGCCGAGCTTCTCTCCGGAAATGTTCAAGTACATCGAGAACGCCGATCCGATGAAGACCAAGCAGTTGAACAAGGGTATCGACCAGCTGATGGACGAAGGTGTGGCACAGCTGTTTGTCAACCAGTTCAACGGACGTAAGATTATCGGTACGGTGGGGCAGTTGCAGTTTGAGGTTATTCAGTATCGTCTGGAAAATGAATACAATGCGAAGTGCCGCTGGGAACCGTTGAGCTTGTATAAAGCCTGCTGGATTGAAAGCGATGATCCGGCTGAACTGGAAGCTTTCAAGAAACGTAAGTATCAGTATATGGCGAAAGACCGTGACGGACGCGATGTGTTCCTGGCCGATAGCGGTTATGTGCTTCAGATGGCACAGATGGATTTCAAGCACATCAAGTTCCATTTCACGAGCGAGTTTTAGAAATAACCCTTTTATTAGAGGAAAGGTCGTTGCTTGTCAACGGCCTTTTTTTGTTGGGTAACTGACACCCTTTTGTTGTCTGTGTTTTGAGATGGGGCCCCAATCTGTTTTTTCTCCTTTTAGACTTATTTCTCTCTTTTTCAGCTTAGTTTGTTGGTTAAAATACCTTCTTTGTGTGTTAATAAGCGTGAAGCGGGGGGGGTAAATGCTTTTTTAATATCTTTGCAACACAGAAATTTTCTATGATTTTTTTTGATAACAAATTATTTTTTGTGGGCGGATATATGAAAGTAATTGGCACTATATGGACCTGTGAAAGATATCGCTGGGCAGTGATGCTCTTGTCATGCTTTTTTGTGTCTGTGTTGTGGGGGCAAGGTCTCGTCGAGAAGAAATATTCCCAAGAATATACCATATTATATAAGATTAGCAATTCCCGGGTGGATTCGCTGTTTGCTGACAACCGTTTGCGCCTGAAAGCGCTGGAAAACGGTTTCAGGAACTTGTTGTCTATAGAAGACGTGAAGATTGATTCGCTTTGCATTCTTTCGTCTGCCTCACCCGATGGTGACAGCCTTTACAATTATCGTCTTTCGGTAGAAAGAGGAAAGAGTCTGCACGAATATTTGCTTCGTATTTTTCCCGACTTCAAGAATCGTATGATTGTGCAGGTGCCTGTGGGTGAGAACTGGGTGGCGTTGAAAGAAATAGCCGAGCAGGACACGGACATTCCTTCCCGTCAGGAGTTGCTGGACATCATCAACGGTAGCCAGTCGCAGGGGGAGAAAGAACGGAAGCTGAAGCAGAACCGCACACTGTATCGCTACATCTTACAGAAGCACATTCCCAAGCTCCGCTCGGCTCAGGTTTTGTTTAATTATTCCAGAAAAGAATTTTGTTTTTCCCAGGCAGAGTCACGCTTGCTGGTGCTGCCTCCTGATATGCCTGCCCGCTTGTCGGCATATTCCCAGCCGGAAGAGGGGAAGAAACGTGGGTTTGTCTTCCCCCATTTTGCGGTGCGGACCAACTTGCTGTATGACGCAGCCATGACGCCCAACATCGGGCTGGAGTTTTTCTTCCACGACCGCTGGTCGGTGGCGGCCAACTGGATGTACGCCTGGTGGAAGAGTGACCGCAAGAGCTTTTACTGGCGCGTGTACGGCGGCGATGTGGAGGGCAGGTGGTGGCTGGGCAAGAACGGCTACGGTGACAAGTACACCGGACACCATTTAGGTGTGTACGTACAGGCCGGTACGTTCGACTTTGAGTTAGGAAAGAAAGGACAGATGGTGGACGACTGGAGCTTTGGCGGGGGAGTGGCTTACGGATATGCCATGCCTATAGCGCGCCGTCTGAATCTGGATTTCAGTATCGGACTGGGTTATTTCCGGGGCGATTTCAAGGAGTATCAGCCCATTGACGAGCATTATGTGTGGCAGCGCACCAAGCGTAGAAACTGGATTGGCCCCACAAAGGCGGAAATCACCTTGGTGTGGCACATTGGAGGTAAAAAATGGTAATAAGGAAGAGCGAGATGAAAATGAAACGTATCATATTAGGGGGCTTTCTGGCGGCATGGGGATTGAGTGCCTGCCAGCATAAGGACTTGTGTATGGACCATAATCATAACGCCAACCTTATGCTCGAAATAAACTGGTACCTGAAGTGGAACATCGAATATTACATTGACTGGGAGACGCAGTGGCATCCTGAGTGGAAGGTGGACTGGAGCAAGATTATTCCCGACGAGCCGGAAGGGGTGCGCCTGGTGGCACAGTCGTCCGACGATGCCCGCTACAAGCAGGTGTACAACCTGCCTTCGGGGGGAGGAGCCGTAGAACTGCAGCCGGGGCATTACAGCACCCTGCTCTATAATAATGACACGGAGTACATCATCTTTGAGGATGCCGACCTTTCGTCGGCCATCACGGCCACCACGCGTTCGAGAACCCGCAGCCCGTATTCCGAGAACAATCCGCAGGAGGTGACCGTCAATTCGCCGGACTATCTTTTCTCCAGCTACGACGATGATTTCCTGATTGACGAGAAACAGTATGATGCCGTGACGGGCGATGTGATACGCATCGTGGTGGATGTGCCCATGTATCCGGTGGTGCTGAGCTACATTGTGCGCTACGAGTTTACGGCAGGAAAGGAATACGTGGTCGAGGCCCGGGGAGCCTTGTCGGGCATGGCAGGTACGGTGAACCTGAGCACACGCCGCACGCTGGACGATGTGGTGACGGTGCTCTACGACGAGGCCGAGGTAAGCGACTACGGAGTGGAAGCGGTGGTACGTTCGTTCGGGTTGTGCAACTTCGACCCCGTACCCACGGACGAATACCCCCACGGACATTTCTATTCGCCGGATGAGATAGATTCCCGTGTGGGAGTATCCCGACAAGACCGTCCGCGTGCCGGCGAAGAGACACGTAATATCCTGACGCTGGAGCTGGCTTTGCGTAGCGGGAAGGTGAAGACCATAGAAACCGATGTGACCGACCAGGTGCTGCAGCAGCCCCGTGGCGGAGTACTGATAGTGAAAGACATCGAAGTGACGCCCGACGAAGGGGAGGGGAACAATGACAGCGGCTTCGATGTGGATGTGAACGACTGGGGCGACAACGAGCAGATAGACCTGCCCATCTAGGCAGACAAGGAAAGAGAAATATATTAATCTAAAATAGTAGAGTTATGAAAAAGAATGTATTATTTGGAATGATGGCACTGGCCATGGGAGCAATGACCGCCTGCTCGGTAGAGGAAGTGGTGGATCAGGCCGAAACGAACTATATCGGCTTTGATGCATTTGCGAATAAGGTTTCGAGAACTAGGCCTACAGATTTCCCTCATAACAATTTTAGCGTATGGGGAGCATATAACAATGCGCAAACCGAAGTGTTTAAGAATACAGAAGTAACCTATCAGAGTACTGACCAGTCTTGGTCGTATGGTACGCCAAAACCTTGGGTCGCTAACCAGACTTATCACTTTGCTGCGGTGGCACCGTATAATGCAAATTATACGAATGCGTATGATTATACCTCGAAAAAATATACGCTTGGAGAAATCACGATTGATAACACCACTACTGCTCAGATAGACTATATGACAGCGACAGTACAAGAGAGTGTTAGCTCTGGTACCAACTCCGTGCAATTTACCTTTAACCACATCGTATCGAAGATTGATTTTATCTTTAAGGCAAGAACTACGGGAGATAATCCTTGGAAGTCACCGGTAAGAATCGAAATCAAGAAGATTGAGCTGAAAGATGTGCCGACAAAGAACACTTATACGTCTGATGCGTGGGGAAATTTGGATACACCGACTACCAATAAAGCAACCTTTACGGAAGGAGATGGAAGTGCGGCAGTGGCCACTACCACTTATGATGCTGCTGCTTCTAATCCTAAAACAACTCCAAGCAATAAAGTAGCCGATTGGCTGGTAGTTCCGCAAGGTACTACAGCAGACGAGATTGCAAAGACCCTGACAATCACATGCGATGTGTATGATGCGGTATCGAATGGCACAAAGGTGAAAGAAAATGCTACTGCCAGTGTGGAAATTAAGACAAAATGGGAGGCGAACCACTATTATACCTACACCGTATCCATCGGAACAGACATCTTGGGTCCGAATCCGTACATCATCTTTGATGTGAAAGATGTTACCAATTGGGATACAACAAGTACAGCAAGCAATTTGGACGTAACTGCTCCGTCAACACAACAAGGAAATTAACCCTCCTCCATATCACAAAAAACAAAACAAATCTCCCCTTCCCGGCAAAGCTCTTCTTTGCCGGGAAGGGATTCACCCCATTCAAACAGACAGCGGCATGAAGCACATCTCAATCTGCATCATCTCATTGTGGGTAGGAATACTGGCCGTATCGTGCGGAAAGTCCGGCCCCGAAGCACCGGAAACTTCGGAAGGCATACCTATGTCGTTCGGACCCGCTGCCGTATCGAGGAGCGCCAACCTGCTGGACACGGATGACATTAACACAAGCGGAAACCAGCTCACCGTGTACGACCTCTATACCGTGGACGGACAGTCCATGCTCTACATGAGCAACACCCAGGTGACCTGCGACGTAAACGGGAACTGGACTTATTCCCCCCTGAAATACTGGACAGAAACAGGCGAGCACGCCTTCACCGCCTACCTGAGCCACCAAGGCGAAATCACACTGGACGGCACCACTAGCACTACGGATTACCCCACCGTGACATACTCACCCGTCAACGACGCACTGAGTATATCACAATGGGAAATCACCACCGCCAACCAGTTCGACTTCCTCTATGCCTGGCACAGCCGGAACATGGAGACCGTGGCCAACCCGCATGCCCCCGTTGAATTCAGCCTGAACCACCTGCTCTGCGCCGTGCAGTTCAATGTGGTGAACCTGATGCCTGCTTCCACAGTCAAGCTGGACGGTTTCCAGCTGAGCGGACTGCGCAAGGGTGAAGCCGTCATCACGAAAGGCGTACCGGTAGTGACGCTGAGCAGCGATACTTCTTATGGTCTTACTGAAAACGTCCCAGACGAAGAGAAAGAGCTTGAATACAACAAGCCCCACAAACTCTTCTCCGGTGACGGAGGGGAAGGCTATGTGCTGCTGTGGCCGCATGCGAAGGAAGTATTCAAAGGACTGACGGGTAAGATTTCCTACACGTACGGGAGCACGAGGGTGAACAACAAAGAAATCAAACTGATATACGGAGGCACAAACAACTGGAGTGCCGGACAGAAATACATATATAACTTTTACATTCAGGACAACCGTATCTCGCTGGAAGTAAAAGTAGTTCCGTGGAAAGTAGACGATGTAATCATAGAAGAATGAGAAGGAAGATATATATAGGATGGTTCTTTGTCGCACTGGCAGCCATGTCGTGCGCCAGAGAGGATGTGGCTCCTGACGAGGGAGATAAGATTGCGTTTTATGTGAAAACCCAGCAGGCCGTGTCTGCCTCTTCCAGGGCTTTGATAGAAGATACAGACGATTTGTTGTCAATTAATAAACAACCTCCTTTGTATGTGACAGGCGAGGGGTCTACGACTTTGACAAATACACCTGTAGACTACACCGCTAATGGCGTGTGGCAATCTGATGAAGAGTGGATAAACGGTCAGGACTATACCTTTTATGCCTACATTGCTTCTCCCTTGGGGACGGCTACGAGTACGCAGGGAGGAGTTTCGAATATTTCCAATAACGGGAGGATACTGACCCTGCAGCAGCCTACAAGCTATTCAGCAGACGAAAATGTGTGGGCTGATTATCTGATGTCTTACCGTGTCGGTGCCAACGGTTCCAATAAGGGACTGGTGAAACTGGATTTGGAGCGGGTGACTGCCTGCGTGGAGCTTTACATGGCACGGAGTGAAAAGGTGAGAGAGGTACGCATAACGGAAATCGCATTTAAGAATGTGGTGACCAAGGCAACCTTCGGCATATCGTATCATGCCGTGCCTAAAGATGAGGAAGGACTTTACGGGATGAAGAATTCCTGGATTGTGACTCCGGATGAGAATTCGAAGACTGCATATACCTTTAGTCCCACTTCCCCGCTGGAAATTTATACGGAATCGGATGACCGTTTTGACGTCAAATACCGGCAGATGCGCTTCCTTACCATACCGCAGACGCTGATAGACGGCGCCACGCTTTCCGTCAACTATACGGTAGATGAGAATGGGACTACGGCCACTTATCTGTCAGACTTTACGCTTTCGGATTATACACCGAGAGCATGGTACAGAGGACATAAGATAAGGTATTTCATCGGAATAGATACCAGTATCAAGCTGGAGGGATTTATAGAACCGTGGAAATCAGTCGATTATATAGAAACCACATTGTTGCCAAAAAATTAAGAATATGAAGATTCGGGTGTATATATACGGGCTTCTGACTGCCGTGATGGGATGCGGTTTGTCGGGTTGTGAGCTGAAGGACGATGACTTGCTGGCCGAAGCCATGCGTATTCAGTTGGGGGCGGAGGTGACCTCTTCGGTTTTGTCAAGGGTGAGCCCCAACGTGATGGATTATGATGTGGACCAAACATTGCCAATCACACTGATACGCTGGGACGAAAATCAGGGAGATTATGTGTATGGTAAGACAGAATTGAGTGCCACAATGGGCACACCTGCCACGGATGGAACTTGGTTAAGGGAGATTGCATTTGATATTCCGCAGTTCTATAATAATAAGGTAGGAGATGTAGGTTTTGCCGGCTGGTATCCGTCATCGTCTGATGAGGGTTGGGTAAAGGTAAAGACGGGCGATAAGGAGGAGGTGATAGATTCCAATCACACCATGACCTACAACCTGAACGGTACGACGGATGTGATGGTCAGCGACTTTGCACGGGGGAACTTTCAGAGCGGAATGCCGGCTCTGAAATTTCATCATGCCCTGTCCATGTATAAGATTTATGTCTATGCGGTGGACGACGGATGCAAGCAGACATGGGGCGAATTGACGCAGGTTACTTTGAGCAACCTGCACCACCAGTTGAAAGTACAGCTTCCTGCTACCTTTACCGGAGACTGGGAACCGCAATATAGCTTCTCAACCCCTCAGTCGGAAAGCGGAGCCCCGGCTTATCAATCTTATGAAATATTAAATGACGGGGCACAGCAGGAACTTCCGGTAGGGATGAGTAATGCGGAGGAGGTAGGTACGCTGCTGCACGGAAAGCCGGCCGGAGGAGGTAGTATTTCCGAAGGAGTGCTTTATATCGAGGCGGTAACTACTAAGCAGACTGCAGGGGTAAAGGTGGCGGTTGTCAGAGATTTCAAGCCCGGCTATACGTATAACATTTACTTGAAATTTTCGGAAAAGGGAATCATCAATGCCGATGTATCTGCCACGGACTGGGAGTATGACCCAGACAATGAATATGTGGTTACTCAGGATTATGGTTTGCTGACCGATTTGTCACGCTACGGTACAGCCAACTGCTACATTGTGTCTTCGGCTAACCGGGGCTACTGTTTTGATGCGACCGTAAAAGGGAACGGAGTGAATACCTTGACGAAAAGAGACGGAACTGTCATTCAGTTACCGGACAGGGATGTGCATCTGGACATAGATGAGGTGAAGATTCTGCGCAGTGATGCCATGATGAAACTGGATGAAAATGGTAAGATGCAGCCAATTACAAATTATAAAGAGAGAGTAAAGACCCCGATTGTAGAATTACTTTCGAACAAGCTGACAGATGGAAAAATCGTGTTCAGAGTACCCGGAAATCCGGCTAACTCCAGCGATTACCGGCTGATTTGCAGAGGAAACGTGAAGATTGGAGCCTATAAGAATGGAAAGATTGTATGGAGCTGGCACATCTGGGTTACAGACAAGCCGCAGAACCAGGGATACTCTAACGGTTATGTGGCACTGGACAGAAACTTAGGTGCTGTGACTGATGACTATAAGACTTTCCAGCCTGTGCATTCGGCATGGTCCGGACTGTATTACCAGTGGGGAAGAAAAGACCCGATATTCCGCCCTACGGTAGATGAAAACGATGACTGGAAAGATGTTTGGCCAAGGAATGTGATTGACAGAGCTGTGTCAGTGGCGGAAGCTCATGAAAAGCCGACTGCTTATTTTTGGGACTCTGCGTCTAATGACTGGACCACGGATACAGAAAACAGTGATTACTTTTGGGGGTATATTTCCGTGCGCGATGATGTGAAAAAGACTTTGTATGACCCCTGTCCTCCGGGTTACCGTGTGCCGGGTAATGCACTTTGGGAAAATCAGACTAGTGACATGACAGTTGATCCGGTGTCGAATGGTACAACCTTTGCCGGGTATCAGTTTACGATTCAGAAAATGATTCACATTTATTATCCGGAGGCTGTCTGCCTGGCAGAAGGGGGATTGCAATATAGCGATAAGAAGAATGTTTCGCAGATGGAAAACTTTACGTATTTATATTCTGCCACTCCATACGATCCGTCATTGTACGGTCAGACTGATTCAAAATACAAGGGACTGGCTTATCACTTCCGTTACAATGAAAAAAGTGGTGCATCTTCTCCAGTACTGGTAGCCGATCCGAACCAATATCATGTCAAGCGTTCGGCGGCCTATCCGGTGCGATGCGTGTTTGAGAACTCGGCTCCTACAGTGACCGACTTGAGCGAGGTGCAGACAGCCAATTCGTATGTGGTATCGAAAAGCGGTTTCTATAAATTCCGTGCCACTACACGCGGCAATGGGGTGACCGGGTTGTTAGTTGTGCAGGATGATGGCACTTATTATCGTAGTTTTGATGCCACTATGGGTGCTGGAATCTCCGGCATTGACAAGATTGACTTGCTTTGGTGGCAAGGCGATTTGAGTACAGGCAGCGATTATAAGACTTTCACGAACGGGAGTCCTTCCAGCGATGAAGTGGCTGCGAAATGTCCGGTGACTATACTTGATAATGGAAAACTGAAGGATGGCTTTGCCACGTTCTATGTGAAGGTAGATAAGACTACCTATGGCAATGTAGGTTTGGCTGCATACGATGCCAATGGAACAATCTTATGGTCATGGCATATCTGGATTCAGCCGGAAGTGAAGGTAGTTCGTTTAGGCGATTATACGGTGATGGACCGGAATCTGGGAGCAACTTATGCACCTGCGGATAAAAATTATGATTCAAATAATTTCTATGCTAATATCGGATTGTATTATCAGTGGGGGCGGAAAGACCCGTTCTTCCCGCCAAGCGGTAAAAATAACACAAATAATTCTACGGATGTGTGGTTTAAAAAGGAGAATGGAGCTTGGACAAAACAAACTTCTAATAAGGTTACCTCTAAAAGTACCATTAAGGAATCTGCACAGCATCCATTGGATTATTATAGTTCTAACAATACACTTTGGCAAACATCTTATTCCAATTTGAAAGAACAGCCCAATGATTTGTGGGGATATGTAGGAAGTGCAGGTTCTATAGGAGAATCTTTTGCTAAGACCATGTATGACCCTTGCCCACCGGGATACAGGGTAATGCAGCATGATGTGTTTGAAAGTGCTAATATTTGTAATGCAAATGATGACACGAATTTTAGTTTTGATTCTGGGATTTATAATGAGAATGGCATTTATTTTAACGATGATTTGAGCACATCTAAGGGAGCCATTTCTGCTGGCGGAGTGTGGTTCCCAAATGCCAGAGCAATAAATAATTCTGGTGTTTTTGTCAATGGGAATTATCGGTTATCTACTGCCACTCCTTATTATAAGGATACTCAAACATTGAATGTAAGAGAGATGAGATGGACAAACTCTTCTATACAGCAAGATAACTCCAGTTGGATGGCTGCTGCAAGAGTTGTAAGATGTCAGATGGAATAAAATTGGAAATTATGAAATACATTGCATACATATTGTTTCTATTGTCTGTGCTTTCTTGCAAAGAACAGGACTTTTATGCATCGGGCAGCGGAAATGCCACGGGACAGAGTAAGAAGGATATTGATGCCAGTTGCTCGGTAACACCTGTCAATTCTAACAGCAACGATGTGGGGATGAGGTCGAGAGGTATCATCGGGCAGTCTACGGTAGCCCAGCTGGAAGCTAACTTCATCAAGTGGGATGAAAGAGTGAAAAATTATACGTCTAAAGATTATTATCAGCCTAATCTCGAACCGTTTTCCTGGAGTAGTGAGCAAACTAAGATAGCAAATGCTTCTATTTTTTCTTCACCGGATGTAACAAAAGGTGTTGGTTTCCGTTCCATTTCTTTTAGTCCGCGCCTGACTTATCAGATAGAAGATTTAACCCCTGAGGGAAGCACAGACCCGATAATTGTAGGCTACATCAGCCGTATGGTGGGCTGGTATCCTAAAACCTACGATGTGCAGGTGGGCGAAGACGTGGACGCTACAGTTAAATTTACCGAGGCAGATTCCTATGCCCAAGTGACACACACAGACGGAAAGATTTATGATTGCGTGGTGTTTAAGAATAAACTTGATGGACAGACTGACGTGATGATGACCGATATGCGGGAAGGACGGTATCAGTTGGACGGATTTAAAAATAATAAAAACGACATTGATGTGCAGCCGTATGGGCACTTGTTTAAGAATCTGGTGGATGGTTCGGATGACTATGAATATTGCAATTATTTTTCGTTCCAGCATTACCTTACGGCAGTCCGGCTTTATGTGGAAGTGGAATCGAGTGACTTGAGCTTAGTGTCGTGGAAAACGATTGATGATGTGGTTTTTCTGGAACAGCCACAAACTGTGACCATTGCGTTGCCAACGGAGCAAAGACGTGGAACTGGAACATCTTCTATTGTCGCTAATGCTACTCCAACTTTGCCGATAGAAGGTGTAGACCCTATATTTGGCGAAGCACTGAAGTGGGAAGACTATACGAATATGCCCATTATACGTACTGCTATGGCGGAAAACGATGCAACACATCCTGATTTTGCCGATACGCCTTCCTACCCGATAGAACTGGAGAATACGATTAAGCTGGACAAGACTTATTTAGGTTATATCTTGCTGGAACCGGGAAAGGATACCGATTTTGAGATACATACCGATGCGGGTATATATCGGGCCACGATTCCGAAAATGTTTGGCTCTGGCGATACACAGGAAATACTGAAAGCCGGATACATCTATAACATTGTGGTGGATATGAAGGCAGATGGAAGTCTGGACATCGTGGTGGGGAATGAAGACTTTGAGTCGTTCCGAAACCTGACGCCTTACAATAAAACATTGGGGGATTTTGAGTATTCCAACTGCTTTATTATTGACCAGGATATGATGAAAAAAGATGAAACAAACTATTATGATGGTTTCTATTTTCAGGCTGCAGTGCCGGGAAGGGGAAAGAAAGGGATGATAACCGGCACCGGTGCAGACTTGTATCCCAAAGACTTGTATTTCTCGCCGCATTCCGCCCGTATTCTCTGGCAGGACGTCCCCTATTTGGTGACATACGTGGAACTGGTGCATGGATATGTGCGGTTCTCATTGCATGAGAATTGTCGTAATGTGGATAATCCTTATCAGGGAAATGCCGTGATTGCGGTATATGATGAGAGTGGTAATATTCTGTGGTCATGGCATATCTGGGTGAATAGTGGGATAGAAGATATAACTTATCCTTCTTTGACTTTTGAGGATCCGGAAACTTCTCGATGGACATCTTTATCTAATGTGCGTATCATGAATATGAATCTGGGGGCTACCAAGGCTTCATGGCAGGCGGGGGAAGACCTGGAAGACCTGGAAGACCTGTTGGATTGTTATGGATTTTATTATCAGTGGGGGAGAAAAGATCCGTCACCAATTCCTTCTTCCTATAATTATGGACAGAGTGACATGACCACGAAACCTTATTATTACATGGATGAAGGAGAACGAAAGAGGGTGTACCGTTACCTGGACTTAAGTCCGACGGTAGAGATGGGGGCATTGCACCCGCTGGATATTGTGGCCCCTTCACAGTTTACACAGGCGTATGTGAACGACTGGCTTTTTGATTCGGTAGACCAGTTGTGGGGATACAATCCTTCTACCAAAAAGGTGGAAAAGAAGACTATTTACGACCCTTGTCCGTATGGATACCGGGTGGCTGATGACGAACTTTTTGCCTTGTTTTATCATGCGCGGGAGAATAAGAGTTACTGGCAGACAACATGGTCGGAAGTGGATGGAAAGGGTATCAAAATTTCCTTGAATGGTACCGAAAACTATTTCCCCTTCTCCGGCTGGCGCGGGCATGACAGAAGCAGGACAGACAGAACCAATGCCTGGTATGAAGTGGGTAATTTGGGCGACTATCAGGATGCCAGAGTCTGCAAGGATGATGAAACTTATAGGAATCACCGGGGGAGAAGCTTCTTGATTGCTAACAGAAAATTTAGTAATGGTCAATATTCAGTTCAGGATGTAAATCCACCATATACACGATATATCACCCTCGACTATGCCAATCGTGCTTCTGCTTCTCCGGTGCGATGCGTAAGGTATGACGGTGCAGGCGAAGAACCGGATGGTACCACTACCAATCCATAACTTTTAACTTGAAGAAAGATGAAGCGTTGGATTATAGGATTGTCCGTCTGTGTGTTGTTTTCATGCGGTCAGACAGCTAAAAAGGCAGAAGAAGATGGCAAGGCGAAAACGGAAACGGCGGATAAGCAGGGGCAGCCGGAACAGCCGGTTTTTCCCATGCCGGAAGTTCCGGGGATGATTACTTCGGCAGAAGAGGCCAGAACGTATCTGGTGGCGCACTTCTGGGATGAATTTGACTTTCAGGATGTACGGTTGCTCAGAAGTAAGCCGGTGCTGGCGCAGGGACTGGCTAATTTCGTCTCTTTGTCTGCAGCAAATGCGATGGAACAAAAGGACGCAGTGGACAGAGGGTTTGGCACATTGTGCAAGGGAATTACGGAGAACCGTTCACTGACGGACTCGTTGAAGTATTACGTGGAGGAGTATCTTTATAATCCGAATTCTCCTTATTATAATGAGGAACTGTATGGCGTTTATCTGAAGAGTATGATGGAAAATCTTCCCGCCAATGACCCACTGGTGGAAACTTATCGTTTCAAGCGGCAGCTGATAGGGCGCAACTGTCCGGGTGATAAAGCGGAGAATTTTGACTACTATCTGCCGGATGGAGCCCGCAGGTCTTTGTACTCCACTAAGGTAAAAGGAGATTATCTGATTCTGGTGTTTTACGATCCGGAATGCCATTCCTGCCACGACATCATGATGGGGATGTTTGCCGACAGAAGCCTGGCCGAAGCGGTGGCCGACGGGAAGGTGACGGTGCTGGCCGTGTACGCCGAAGGGGATACGGAAGTCTGGAAGAAATACCTGAACGGTATGCCGGGCAACTGGGTGATAGGAGAGGACAAGATGGCGGTTAAAGATCGGGCCATTTATGACTTGAAGGCAATGCCTACCATTTACTTGCTGGACAAGCACAAAAAGGTGCTGCTGAAAGATGCTCCTTATGCCCGGATTCGTGAGGCATTGTCTTTCCAGCCGTAACTTCTTAAATACTTTCTGGGGATTCTCCTTAAAAAACAAAAGACCATCCTTTTGCAAGGACAGTCTTTTGTTTGTCTTTTTCTGAAAGAAGAATTAAGCTTCAGCAGGAGCTTCTTCAGTAGCAGGAGCTTCTTCAGTAGCAGGAGCTTCTTCTGCGTTTGCAGCAGCTTCAGCTTCAGCCTTAGCAGCAGCTTCAGCAGCTTTCTTTTCAGCTACCTTCTTAGCGATTTCTTCGTTTACTTTCTTTTCAGCTTCCAGACGTGCTTTAGCTTCAGCTTTCTTAGCTTCTTCTTCTTTAGCCTTCAAAGCAGCCAGACCTGACTGTTTGTTTTCTTTCCAAGCGTTGAATTTAGCTTCAGCCTGTGCTTCATCGAATGCGCCTTTAGCTACACCGCCCAGCAAGTGTTTCTTCATGTAAACACCTTCGCGGGACAAGATGTTGCGTACTGTGTCAGTAGGCTGTGCACCTACCATTACCCAGTGTAATGCACGTTCAAAATTCAAATCTACTGTGGCAGGATTGGTGTTCGGATTGTAAGTACCAATTTTTTCAGTAAATCTACCATCACGTGGTGCTCTTGCATCTGTAATAACAATTGAATAGAACGCATATCCTTTGCGTCCGTTTCTTTGCAATCTGATTTTAGTTGCCATTTTTTAATTTAGTTTTTTAATGTAAATGATTTGAATTATGCTAATAACCCGTATTAGCGGGTGCAAAGGTACAACTTTTCTTTTGTTCTACAAAGAGTTGCGCAAATTATTTGTTGATTTCGCGCAGCCATTTCTCCAGTTCGCCCGTCCATTGGCGTTTGTAGGGGAAACTGTCGCGGTATCCCCAGCCGTGTCCTCCCACCGGATAAGTGTGCAGGCTGGCAGGAACTTTGTTCTTGACGAGGGCTGTATAGTAGTTCACGCTGTTGGCCACCGGTACTACCGTGTCATCGCTGCTGTGCAGAATGAAGGCAGGGGGTGTTTGCGGAGTAACCTGCAATTCATTGGAATATTTCTGTTCCAGTTCCTTTGACGGATTCTTGCCTAGCAGGTTGTCGTGAGAACCTCTATGAGTGTAAGCAGGGTCCATGGTGATGACCGGATAGAACAGAATCTGGAAGTCCGGACGGGTTTCCGCATCGGTGAAATGAGTGGCGGTGGTGCTGGCCAGATGCCCTCCGGCTGAAGAACCCATGATGCCCAGTTTTTTTACGTTCCATTCCTGGGCGTGCTGGCGCATGATGCGCAGAGCCTGCTGTGAATCGCTCAGAGGAACTTCATTGTGTCCGTTGGGCATGCGGTAGCGGAGTACGGCGTATGTGATGCCCTGACTGTTGAACCAGTCGGCCATGTCATGTCCCTCGTGTCCCATGGCCAGGGTCCAGTAGGCTCCTCCCGGACAGGCTACAATGGCCATTCCGTTTCCGTTCTTTGCGGGATAGACTGTCAGTACGGGTTCTTCCACGTAGAGCGGACCGTCTTTTACCTGCTGGGTCATTTCATTGGTGTTCGGTGCACCGTCGGGCCATACCTTGATTTCGATGGCTTTTTGGGCAAAAAGGTTGCTTGATAACAGCAGCCATCCCATGAATAGTAGTTTTTTCATGTGACGTATGGGTTAGAGATTATTTTTTCAGTTTCATGCTGGCTTTTACCAGGTAAGTAATCAGCAGCAGATAAGCTACCAGTGACACCAGTTCGCTCATCGGGTTAGCCAGCCATTCTTCGTGGATAAGATTGATGTCGCAGTAGCGCATGATGGCACTCACTACACCCATCAGGGCACCTCCGGCAATGAATCCGGATGCCAGCAGCGTACCTTTCTCACCACGTGCGTTGTTGACAGCTTCGTCCTTGCTGCGTGAAGTCACGTACCAGTTGATGGCTCCACCCACCAGCAACGGAAGGTTCAGTTCCAGTGGGATGAACATGCCCAGCGCAAAAGCCAGGGCAGGCACCTTGCAGAAAGTCAGTACCAATGCCAGTGCAGCACCGATGCCGTAGAGCAGCCATGGAGCACCTACACCGTTCATCAGCGGGTCGATGACAGCTGCCATGGCGTTGGCCTGCGGAGCAGCCAGTTGTCCGCTGGTGAATCCGTAAGAATCATTCAGCACCATAATCACACCGCCTACAGTAGCTGCGGAAACCAGTGTGCCGAGGAATTTCCAGCTTTCCTGCTTCTTGGGTGTGCTACCCAGCCAGTAACCGATTTTCAGGTCGGTAATGAAACCGCCGGCCATGGACAATGCGGTGCAGACCACGCCACCCATTACCAGTGAAGCCACCATACCCGTTGCACCTTTCAGTCCGACTGCCACCATGATGACAGAGGCCAGAATCAAGGTCATCAATGTCATACCCGATACCGGGTTCGTTCCTACAATGGCGATGGCATTGGCTGCTACGGTAGTAAACAAGAAGGAGATTCCTGCTACCAGCAGAATGGCTACCACGGTATGCAGAATGTTGCCTTGCATTACGTCGAAATAGAAGAAGAGTACCACGAGCAGCAGGGTGAACAGCGAACCGAAAGCAATGATTTTCATGGACAAATCCTTCTGAGTACGTTCCACGTTCTCTTCGGCCTTTTTGCCCTTCATTTCACTGGCAGCCAGGCTGACTGCACTCTTGATGATGCCCCATGAACGCACGATACCGATGATGCCGGCCATGGCGATACCTCCGATACCGATGCTCTTGGCATATTCCTTGAAGATAAGTTCGGGTGACATGTCTCTTACGGCTGTCGTGATGTCCGGATTCCAGGCATTCAGCACTTGGTCGCCCCAGAACAAGGAAATGCCCGGTACGATAATCCACCATACGGCCAGTGAGCCGGCACAGATGATGGCCGCATATTTCAGTCCGACGATGTAACCGAGTCCCAGTACGGCAGCTCCCGTGTTAATCTTGAATACTAGTTTGAACTTGTCGGCAATGGTCTCGCCCCATCCGCAGATGCGGCTTGTGAAGTTCTCGTTCCACCAGCCGAAGGTTCCCACGATGAAGTCATAAAGACCACCCACCAGTCCGGCCATGAGCAGCGGTTTGGCCTGGTCGCCTCCCTTTTCACCCGACACGAGTACCTGGGTACTGGCCGTAGCTTCCGGGAAAGGATATTCGCCGTGCTTGTCTTTTACGAAATATTTACGGAAGGGAATCAGGAACAGGATGCCCAGCACACCACCCAGCAGGGAGCTGATGAACATCTGCATGAAGTTGACCGTCATTTCCGGATATTTTTCCTGCAGGATGTAGAGGGCCGGCAGGGTAAAGATGGCACCCGCCACGATGACGCCTGAGCAGGCGCCGATGGATTGAATCATGACGTTTTCACCCAGTGCGCCTTTGCGTTTAGTGGCACTGGAAATACCCACAGCGATGATGGCAATTGGAATAGCTGCTTCGAACACCTGACCCACTTTCAACCCCAGATAGGCAGCGGCAGCCGAGAAAATAACGGCCATGACGAGTCCCCATGTCACTGACCAGAAGTTAACTTCAGGATACGTTTTTCCGGGAGACATGAGGGGTTCGTATTTCTCTCCCGGTTTGAGCGGACGGAATGCGTTTTCGGGCAGTCCCGTCGGTTTTTCTTGTGTCTCTTTCATGAATAATATTACATTTTGATTTGATTAATATTCCTAAGGGTGTCCAAAAGTAGTAAAAATCCTTTATATTCATTCAAAAGTGAGCTCATTTTTGTGCCTTCGGAAAACGCACTTGCGTTTGAAATAAAACGCCCTTACGTTTGGAGTCAAACGCACTTGCGTTTTAACTAAAACGTACTTGCGTTTCAATTGAAACGTCCTTGCGTTTTCTTCCAGGCTCAAAGACGTTTTTCCGTGTGTATTTTCGGGCATAAAAAAAACAGGAGAAACATCGTTGAAAATGTTCCTCCTGCCAAGTATGAAAAATGATGAATTGTTACTGATTGATGTCGGCTGATGCCGGAGTCATGTCACCTTCTACTACCAGACGGGTGATTTCGTTCTTTGAGTTGGTACGCAGGGTGATGGTCTTGCGGAAATGTCCCGGAAATTTGCCGGCACCGTTGTAAGTGACTGTCACCTCACCGCTTTCTCCCGGTTTGATGGGTTCTTTCGGATATTGAGGTACGGTGCATCCGCAAGAAGCAATAGCCTGATGAATTACTAATGGACCGTCGCCTGTATTCTTGAATTTGAATTTGCAAGTTACTTTCGGACTGCTTTCTGAGAAAGAGCCAAAGTTGTATGAGGTCTTTTCGAATGTAATTTCTGCCGTTCCCTGAGCAATGACAAACAATACATTCATGACACATAATAAGGTTGTAAATAAAATTTTCTTCATTTTCTTTGATTTTAATCCTTACTTCTGACAACTTCGCAAAGATACTACTTTTGCGTGAAACTGTTACTTTTGTGCAGGTTAATTAACAAACTTGAAGTGTTGTTATCGGTTTACCTGCTTCACACCTTTCACCGTTTTAATCTTCTTTATCAGCGATTCCAGCTTGGCATTGTCGTCTACGGTTACTGTCAGCATGCCCGAGAACAGTCCGTCGTGTGAGTCGATGCTGATGGAGCGCAACAGGATGTTGTTCTCCTTATTAATAATAGACGTGATGTTTGTCACGATGCCGATGTCGTCATGACCGATAATACGGAGGGTAATCGGATACTGTTTGCCCTGGCTCTTTCCGGCCCAGCGGGCTTTCACGATGCGGTAGGGGAAGCGGGAACGCATCTCCTTGGCATTAGGGCAGTCACAGCGGTGAATCTTGATACCACCGTTGATGCTGACGAATCCGAACACTTCGTCACCGTAAATCGGGTTACAGCATCTGGCCAGCGTAAAGTCGAGTCCTTTCAAGTTCCGGTCGATGACCAGCACGTCATCCTTGTAATCCTTTGCGTCGGTGGGCTGCTGGATGTTGAAGCCTTCCGCACTGCGGTAGCTGATTTCTTCGCGCTGCTCGGTTTCCCGCTTCTGCATATCAAGGTACTTGTCGATGATGTCGTTCACATCCATCGATTCGTTGGCGATGCTCTGATAGAAGTCGGTCACGGTCTTGAAGCCCAGTTTCCGAATCAGGCGCATCAGGATGGCCTCATCATATTCCAGCTTCCGGTTCTTGAATTTACGCTCCAGCGTTTCCTTGGCAAACTGTGTCTGTCGGGCTGCAATCTCCTTCAGGGCCTGACGTATCTTGTTGCGTGCCTTCGACGTGGTGACAAAAGTCAGCCAGTCACGCTTCGGTGTCTGCGTGTTCGACGTCATGATTTCCACCTGGTCGCCACTGTTCAGTTTCTGGCGGAGCTGTACGTTTTTCCCGTTGACGCGGGCACCCGTACACCGGCATCCCAGGTTGGAGTGGATAGAGAAGGCAAAGTCGAGCACGGTAGCCCCTTGCGGCAGTTTGTACAAATCACCTTTGGGGGTAAATACGAATACTTCGTCCTTATATAAATCCAGCTTGAATTGGTCCATGGCCTCCATGTCGCTGTCGGAGTTCTCCAGTGTTTCACGGATGGAGTTCAGCCACTCATCCAAACCGCTTTCTCCCTTTATACCTTTATATCTCCAGTGGGCTGCCAGACCTTTTTCGGCAATCTCGTCCATGCGTTCCGTACGAATCTGCACTTCCACCCATTTCCCTTCAGGTCCCATCACGGTGATGTGCAGTGACTCGTATCCGTTGCTTTTCGGCACGGACAGCCAGTCGCGCAAACGCTTGGGGTTGGGCAGATACATATCCGTCACGATGGAATAAGCCTGCCAGCACTCCTGCTTTTCCTTTTCAAGCGGAGAATCAAGAATGATGCGGATGGCAAACAGGTCGTACACGCCTTCGAAAGGACATCCCTGCTTTTTCATTTTCTGGTAGATGGAGTGGATGGACTTGGTACGTCCCTTCATGTGGAACTTCAGTCCCGCATCTTCCAGCTTTTTGCGTATCGGTTCGATGAAAGCCTCGATGTAGCGGTCGCGGGCCTGCTTGGTGGCATTCAGCTTCTCTTTGATATGATAGTACACGTCGTGCTGCGTGTATTTCAGTGACAAGTCCTCCAGTTCTGATTTCAGTTTATACAATCCTAACTTGTGGGCCAGCGGTGCGTACAGATAGGCTGCTTCGTTGGCCACTTCCAGACGCGCTTCTTCGTTGGGACTGTCCTTGATTTGCCGCATCAGGTTCACGCGGTCGGCAATGATAATCAGGATGACCCGCATGTCTTCGGCAAACGACAGGAGCAGGTTGCGGAAATTCTCCGATTCAATGATGGGGCTTTTGGAATACAGCTCGTTGATTTTGACGAGTCCCCGTATGATGCCGGCCACGTCTTCTCCATATTCTTCCTTGACCGATTCCAGACTGCAAAGATTGTATTTCACGGATTCATGGAGCATGATTCCCAGAATCGAGGCGCGGCGCATACCGATTTCTTCGGCCACGATGACAGCCGTCTGCATATCCTTGATAATGGGATTCATCTGGAATACATTTCGCGGAATGGTACCTTCTGCCATCGCCTTGACCAGATGGGTTTTCAGCTTGTGGCAGTCATCCTTTTGTAATGTATCTTTCGACAACCGCAGCAGTCGTTTGTAGAGTTGAATCAGTTGTTTGTGTTCCTCTTGTGTAAAAAAGTCGTTGTTCTCCATAATTCCTCGTTTTGCTGTTTGTGGGTAAAGTTACTTTTTTTCTGTTGATATGGTGCACTCTTCCCGTATTTTTTATATTTTTGGACGTAATTCTAAAAACAGGAAGAAATTCATTACCTAAATAAAAAACTATTATGTTAACACACGAGGACAAAGAATTGTTGGCCAAGAAGGGCATTTCGGAAGAAAAGATTGCCGAACAGTTGGCTTGTTTTGAAAAGGGGTTTCCATTCTTGAAGCTTTCAGCAGCAGCTTCCGTAGAAAACGGAGGTATTATGAAAGCCGATGAGAAAGAATGCGAACAGTATCTTGCCGCATGGGATGCATACAAGGCAGGCGATAAGAAAATCGTCAAGTTTGTTCCGGCTTCAGGAGCTGCCAGCCGTATGTTCAAGAATATGTTCGAATTCTTGGGTGCTGAGTATGACAAACCTACTACTGATTTTGAGAAGAAATTCTTCGACCACATTCATGATTTTGCATTCTATAATGACTTGAATGCGGCTTGTTTGGATAATACAGGAAAGAACATCAATGCTCTGTTGTCTGAACATAATTACAAGGCAGTGGTTTCTAACTTGCTGGAGTCTGCAGGATTGAACTATGGAGCGTTGCCTAAAGGCCTGCTCAAGTTCCATCGTTATGCAGATGGCGTGCGTACACCGCTGGAAGAGCATCTGGTAGAAGGCGCATTGTATGCTGCCGGAAAGAGTGGGGAAGTGAATGTACACTTCACTGTCTCTACTGAACATCGTGCATTGTTCGAAAAACTGGTGGCTGCCAAGGCTGCCGAATACGAAGCTAAGTATGGTACGACTTATCACATCAGTTTCTCTGAACAGAAACCGAGTACAGATACGGTAGCGGCCGATATGGAAAACAAACCGTTCCGCGACAAGGACGGTAAATTGTTGTTCCGTCCGGGTGGTCACGGTGCCTTGATTGAGAACCTGAACGATTTGGATGCCGATATCGTATTTATCAAGAACATTGATAATGTGGTGCCCGACCGCTTGAAAGCTGATACCGTGACTTACAAGAAGTTGCTGGCCGGTGTATTGGTTACATTGCAGAAGCAGGCATTTGAATACCTGGAACTGCTGGATGGCGGACATTACAGTCACGAACAGCTGGAAACCATTATTCGCTTCGTACAGCAGCAGTTGCGTTGCCGCAGAACGGATTTGAAAGAGCTGGAAGATGCTGATTTGGTTATCTATCTGCGTAAGAAACTGAACCGTCCGATGCGCGTTTGCGGTATGGTGAAGAATGTGGGCGAACCGGGTGGTGGTCCGTTCCTGGCCTATAATCCGGATGGAACCATTTCCTTGCAGATTCTGGAAAGTTCACAGATTGACATGAACGACCCGGAAAAGAAAGCCATGTTCGAAAAGGGTACACACTTCAATCCGGTAGATTTGGTATGTGCCGTTCGCGACTACAAGGGCAATAAGTTCGACTTGCTGAAACACGTGGATAAGGCTACTGGCTTTATTACTTACAAGTCAAAGAATGGAAAAGACTTGAAGGCACTCGAGTTGCCGGGCTTGTGGAACGGTTCAATGAGCGACTGGAATACCGTGTTCGTAGAAGTTCCTTTGAGTACTTTCAATCCGGTAAAGACTGTGAACGATTTGCTGCGTGAACAGCATCAGTAATTTCCGGATAGTAGAAAAATAGAAATGTCCGCCTGTCATCTTTGTGAGATGGGCGGACATCTTTTTTATATATATGAAGAAAGTTATTGCACATTTCCTTCTTGTTGAGATAATTTCTCTCTGTATTCTTTCGGGGAAAGTCCTAAATTCCTTTTTACGTATTTACCGAAAAATGACAAGGTAGCAAAATTGAGTTCATTGGCAATTTCCTTGATGCTCTTATCGGGAGATTTCAGCAGGCACACTATATCCTTCATGACATAACAGGTAATGAGGTCGGAAGCTGTTTCACCGGAATTTTCCTTACATACAGCCGACAGGTATTTGGAAGTGACAAACAACCGGTTGGCATAGTAGCTTACCGACCGTTCCTTGGGGTAGGAAGATATCAACAGTTCCATGAAGGCATTGAACAGATTGTTGGACGAATTGAATGCGACCGGTTTTAACTGGATGTATTTTTCCATGGCATCCTGAAACTCGTAGATGAAGGCCTGCAGGAGGGCATTGATCAGTTCCTTCTGGTGGCGGTGAGGGGTACCGGTCAGTTTGGAATTCAGCAGGTTATAGTACTGGCAGAAAAGCTGGCTTTCTTCATCGTTCAGGGAAATGATAGGATGCTGTTCCAGGTACAGGCGTGAGTACCAGCTGTTTGCGGATGTGGACATCACAAAAATACGTTTGGCATATTCTGGTGAAAGACAAAATCCGCAGCACTCAAAATCATCTCCTATCATGCCGTGTTTTAGCAGCGTTTGTGGGTGACAAATCATCAAATCATTCCGACCGATTTCATAAGAATTGTTGTTGAGAGATAAGGACGCTTTTCCTCTCAGACATAAGATCGCCAGGAAAAAGTCAGCCCGTATGGAGGAATATTGTTCGGTTTCATTTACTTTATTTACCTGGTTCAAGATGATAATCTGTTCGTCTTTATAGGCAGCTACCTTTTCCATGATTTCGGTGCTGGACATTCTGATGAGTTCTATTTTTTTCTCCATAACATTGATTAATCTATTCGGTTGCAAATGAACAGAATGTTTTTCAATTCTCAGTGTCCTATTTTTTCTGATGAGTATTCCATAGGGAAGATAGTAGGGTCGGATAGAAAAATAGAACACTTCCAAGGTGATATGTATGCCGCATATTTCGTGTAATGCCTTTTTCTTTGCGCTCACAAATTGCAGACATACTAAACATTTTAGAATTTATGAAAAAGAATTATCTGATGGCCGTTTGTTTGTTTCTGACTGTGATGTCAGGGTGTGGAAATAAAGAGCAGGCACCGCAGCAGGCAGAACCGGTAAAGGTCAAAGTGATGACCGTAGCATCATCCGTACGTAACGAAGCCGTTCGTTTTTCAGGTACGGTGCAGGAGGAAAACGGTAGTTCATTAAGTTTCCCGCTGATGGGACGAGTAAAGTCAGTAAAGGTCGATTTGGGAAGCCGGGTGCGGCAGGGACAATTGCTGGCTACACTGGATGAGGTTTCGATGCAGAATACGTATCAGGCTGCAAAGGCTGCTTTGAAGCAGGCGGAAGATGCCTACCAACGCATGAAGGAATTGTATGAAAAGGGAAGTCTGGCCGAGATGAAGTGGGTGGAAGTACAGAGCAAGTTGCAGCAGGCTCAGTCTATGGAGGCAGTGGCCCGAAAGAATCTGACCGACTGTAAGCTGTATGCTCCGTTTTCCGGAGTCATTGCCGAGAAGAGTCTGGAGGTCGGGCAGAACGTGGTACCCGGTGTACAGGTGCTGAAACTGGTATCCGACGACCGGCTGAAGGTACGGATTTCCGTGCCGGAGACGGAAATCACGCGCGTGGCAAGAGGACAGAAAGCCGTGATAGAGGCACCGGTTCTGAATGGAACAAAGGCGGAAGGCGTAGTGACGGAAAAAGGTGTACAAGCCAATCCGCTGTCACGGTCGTATGAGGTGAATGTCGGTATTCAGACGAAGAATACGGGACTGCTTCCCGGAATGGTGACAGAAGTCTGGTTGCAGGATGCCGATAAAAGTCAGGCGTGCGTACTTCCGGCCAATGTGCTTCAGCTGGACGAACACAACAACTACTTAGTGTGGCTGAAAGGTGCGGATGGAAAGGCATCGAAGCGCGTGGTGGCGTGCGGCAAGTTCACGGCGACGGGTGTCACGGTGGTGAACGGTTTGAATGAAGGGGATGAAGTGATAGTAGAAGGACAGCAGAAAGTGTGCGAAGGAACTCCTCTGGCACTGTAAAAACGAAGTAAGACAATGGAAAAGAAAAGGAACATAGTGGAATGGGCCATGCACTATCGTCAGATTGTGATTCTGGTGACGTGCTGCCTGGTGGCATTCGGAATATACAGTCTGCCGCAGATGCAGAAAAATGAATTTCCTGATTTTACCATACGTCAGGGAATGGTGATTGCCGTGGCTCCGGGAAATACGGTCAATGAAATGGTAGAACAGGTGACGAAGCCTCTGGAAGACTACATCTTTTCATACAAGGAAGTAAAGAAGGAGAAGACCTTCTCTACCACGCGCGACGGGATTGTCTTTGTGCAAGTAGAGTTGAATGACGAACTGAACAACAAAGATGAGTTCTGGAGCAAATTCAAGCATGGAGTAGCCACCTTCAAGTCACAGCTTCCGCCGAATGTGCTTGCCATACAGGTGATGGATGATTTTGGCGATACATCGGCGCTGCTGATTACCATGGAAAGCAAGGACAAGACGTATCGGGAACTGTCCGACTATATGGATGAGCTGAAGAACCGTTTGCGTCGCATCAGTAGTGTGGGACGCCTCACCGTGAGTGGAGAAAGGGCTGAACAGATTTCCATCTACCTGGACCCGGAACGGCTCTCGCATTATGGGCTGAATGAGCAGTTGATTGCCGGACAGCTGTTTGCCAAGGGATTCGTGACCACAGGCGGGCGCATACAGACCCCTCAGTATGTATTGCCGGTGCATGTGGAGAAGACATTCAACACACTGTACGACGTGCAGCAGCAGATTGTGTACAGCGATCCGTCGGGCAATGTGGTACGCTTGCAGGATGTAGCTCGTGTGGTCAAGGAATATCCTCATGCCGACAGTTACATCAAGAACAACGGGACGAAATGTATCCTGCTGAGTGTGGAAATGAAGAAAGGAAAGAACATCGTACAGATGGGAAATGACATCGACCGCGTGCTGGAAGAGTTTAAGACAGAACTTCCGTCGGAAGTCAATATGTTCCGCATTACCGACCAGGCACAGGTGGTGGGCGACAGTGTCAATGCTTTCTTGCGTGAGCTGGTGATTGCCATCGTGGCCGTAGTGATTGTGGTGATGCTGCTTTTGCCGTTGCGGGTGGCACTGGTAGCTGCTTCCACCATTCCGATTACGATCTTTATCTCACTGGGACTTTTCTATGCCTTTGGCATTGAGTTGAACACCGTGACGCTGGCAGCCCTGATTGTGACCCTGGGAATGATTGTCGACAATTCCATCGTCATTATCGACAGCTACCTGGAGAAAATAGGAGAGGGGATGTCGCGCTGGCATGCGTCCATTTACAGTGCCACGCATTTCTTTAAATCCATCTTCTCGGCTACGCTGGCCATCAGTATCACGTTCTTCCCCTTCCTGATTGTGATTCGGGGTATGATACACGACTTCTTGCTGAGCTTCCCTTGGTCCATTTCGCTGATTTTAGGTATCTCTCTGCTGGTAGCCATGTTGCTGGTACCGTTTATGCAGTTCTGGTTCATCCGGAAGCCGGTACCTTCGCACAAAAAGGGCTTCTCGTTCATGGAGTTTCTGCAGACCTATTACAACAAACTATTGGACAAATGTTTTGCCCATCCTTATATCACCCTGATGGGAGGGGTGGCTTCCGTCGTCATCGGTATCTTCCTGATGGGAAAACTGCCGCAGAAACTGATGCCGGTGGCCGACCGTAACCAGTTTGCCGTGGAGATTTATCTGCCTACGGGAACGGCGGTGGAAAAGACCGCGTGGGCGGCCGATACGATGGAACAGGTGTTCCGCAAAGACCCGAGGGTGGTCTCCGTCACTTCGTTTGTGGGCTGTTCTTCGCCCCGTTTCCATACGGCATACGCCCCTCAGCTGGGAGGAACCAACTATGCCCAGCTGATTGTGAACACCAAGGGCAACAAGGAAACCGAGGAACTACTGGATGAATATTCTCCACGTTACACCGATGCCTTCCCCGATGTGCGGGTAAGATTCAAGCAAATCAGTTTCAGCCAGGCGGTTTATCCGATTGAGCTTCGTCTGAGTGGTGAGAATCTGGATTCATTGAAAACCGTAGCCGGAAAATACCTGAGCTTGTTGCGCCAGATGCCGGAAATACGGCTGGCACAGACCAATTTCAGTGAGCCGCAGACATCGGCCAAGGTGGTGCTGAAAGAAGATGAGGCTTCACGCCTGGGCATCCAGAACGCCCAGTTGGAAACTACGTTGGCCATGCGCTACGGCGACGGACTGAAGGTGGCCCACGTGTGGGAAGGCGATTATGATATTCCGGTAGCCCTGAAAAGCGAGAAAGCCGACTGTGCCGGTTTCTCCGACCTGGAAAACGAACTGATTCCGGTGTTGGGAGGTACGCAGGTGCCTTTGCGTCAGGTGGCAGAAGTCGTGCCCTCTGTGAAAGACGGGCAGCTGGTCCGCCGGAACGGAGTCTATACGATTACGGTGATGGCCGATGTGCGCCGGGATGTGAATGTGGCTTCCCTGACCAGCGTCATCAAGGAAAAACTGGCTTCTATCCCTTTGCCGGAGAAAGTGACGCTGGCTTACGGAGGTGACGACGAGCGGGACAATGAAAACCTTCCGCCTATCATGGCAGCGCTGGCTATTGCGGCTTTCATCATCTTCTTCATCCTGCTGGCTCATTTCAAGCGTATTAGCATTGCTCTGCTGATTTTTGCCAGCATGACGCTGTGTGTGTTCGGTACGGCAGTGGGCGTATTGATACAAGGAGTAGATTTCGGTATGACTTGTACACTGGGTATCATCAGCCTGATGGGAATCATCGTGCGTAACGGCATTATCATGATTGACTATGCCGAGGAACTTCGGGCTACGGAGAAACTATGCGTGCGTGATGCCATTTACCATTCTGCCCGCCGACGTATGCGACCCATCTTCCTGACTTCGGCTGCTGCCTCCATGGGAGTCATCCCGATGATATTGGGCAAGAGCGGACTCTGGATGCCGATGGGTACAGTGATTTGTTACGGTACGTTGATTACCATGCTCTTCCTCTTGACGGTGCTTCCGGTAGCCTACCTGGTGATTTTCAGAGGAAGCAGTCAGAAACGTGCCCAACTGGAAGCATTGGAGAAAGCTTGATGAGGTGATTAGGAATCAATCAAAAGAAGAATCATTATGAAAACAAATCGAAACAGAATAATAGCTTTTCTATTGATAGGTGGGGCGTGCATGAATGGGGCTTTCGGACAGAAAGCCTATACGCTGGATGAATGCATTCAGGCTGCCTTGACAAACAATGTGCGAATGAAGAATGCAACCAATGAACTGGAAATGGCCAAGCAGGACAAGAAAAAGGCTTTTACCAATTATTTCCCGAGCGTGAGCGCGGCTGGGACCGGTTTTATGGCTGATAAAGGATTGATGCAGATGAGTTTGGGACCGGACATGAACATGTCCATGCTGAAGAACGGAATAGCAGGGGGAGTCGGTGCCTCCCTGCCGTTGTTCACCGGCGGACAGATTGTGAACGGAAACCAGCTGGCCAAGGTGGGAGTGGAAGTGAAACGCCTGCAACGGAATTTGTCCGACAATGAAGTATGCCTCACCACGGAACAATATTTCTGGCGGGTAGTAATACTGAAAGAAAAGCTGAAAACCTTGTCCAAGGTCGAAGCCCAACTGGCACGCATCCTGAGTGATGTGGAAGCTTCGGTACAGGCTGGAATCGTGACGCGGAATGACCTGCTTCAGGTACAATTGCGGCAGAATGAAACAAAGAGTACTCGTTTGCAGGTGGAAAATGCCTTATCTGTATCCCAGAACATGCTGGCACAGTACACCGGACTTTCGTCTGATACCCTTGACGTGGCCTTTGCGGTGGATACTCAGCTGCCTGCACGCCCCGACAGCCTTTACTGCGATCCGGAATCGGCATTGGGACTTACCAGCGAATATGCCCTGCTGCAACAAAACGTGAAGGCCAGTCGCCTGCAATACAAGATGGCGGTAGGAAAGAACCTGCCTACGGTGGCCATTGGCGGAGGCTATGTATACCATAACTTCTTGCCGGAAGACCAGCGTTTCTGGGTGGGATTTGCTACGGTGACCGTTCCCCTGACCGGATGGTGGGGAGGAAGCCATGCCATTAAGAAAGAAAAGCTTCAGGTGAAGAACACGGAAAATCAGCTGGCCGACCAGGGAGAATTGCTGGTTATCCGTATGAAGAATGCCTGGAACGGGGTGAACGAGGCATACGAGCAGATGAAGATTGCCCGTCTGTCCATAGAGCAGTCTACCGAGAATCTCCGCCTGAATACCGATTATTACAAGGCAGGCACCTGTACGATGAGCGGTTTGCTTGATGCACAGACTTTGTATCAGCAGAGTTGCGACAAGTACGTGGAGAGCTATACGGATTATGAACTGAAAAAAAGAGAATATCTGCAAGTCACGGGGCGTCGTTAAAACAACTTTTTCTTGATGTGAAGGGCTGTCGGGAAGTATTTCCGATGGCCCTTTGTAATAAATCCTGCATATTAATTGCATATTAATTTAATTTGAGCTATCTTTGCAGCGCAATTGAGAAGCAGATAAAGTAAAAACGGCCTGAAGAAGACGTGGCTTTTTCAGGAACTTTTGTAGGTTTCTTATGTGAGAAACGTAGGGTTTCCGACCGGGAAACGTACGGTTCCGCAAAGGAAAACATAGGTTTCCGGGCAGAGAAACGTAAAAACTTATTCTACGTTTTCACAAAAACAGACTAGGGTTAGAACTTACACAGATTAGAATATAGTATACAGCGTATGAACATGTGCAGGCAACATAAGGTAGTTCGGATAAAGGTCAGTACGGCGCTTTACCGGAGATGTCATGCCCGTGCGCATTGGTTCAGCGGATTTCTTCATGAAAGTTTGTAAGACACGGGAAGTTGCGTCTTCCTGACGTGGTGTGAAATCTTTCTTATAAACTTTTATTCTCAATTTTGTTATGTGGATTATTTTATTGATTGTCCTGGCAGGTATTCTGGCAGGATATAGCCTTCGTATGTGTGCTTTTTTGAAAAAAGTGAATCTGACTATCTCGTGTACCATTTGTCTGATGCTGTTCGTGTTAGGACTTTCCGTGGGTTACAATCCGTTGATTGTAGGAAACTTGGGTTCTTTTGGCGGACAGGCGCTGCTGCTCAGTGTGGCTGGCATTACGGGAAGTGTGTTGCTGGCACGCGTGGTATATCTGTTGTTTTTTAAGGAAGGAGGTGAAAAATGAAAGGAAGTTTGCTGGTATTGTCCATGTTCTTTGTAGGCTGTGTGTTAGGCTACGTGTGGAACTTTTCCAGATGGGAGTTGGGAGATACGCATCACTTGTCCATGTATATTCTGTATGCCCTGATGTTTCAGGTAGGCGTCAGCATTGGCGGTGGAGAGGATTTCAAGGAACTGCTTCGTGGTTTCCGTCCCAAGATGCTGCTGATACCGCTGGCCACCATCGGAGGAACCCTGCTGTTTTCGGCATTGGTCAGTGTGCTGCTGACCCGCTGGAGTGTGTTCGACTGTCTGGCCGTGGGCAGTGGACTGGGGTATTATTCGCTTTCGTCCATCCTGATTATGGAACTCAAAACCCCCGATCTTGGTGCGCAGCTGGCTACGGAACTGGCCACGATTGCACTTCTGACGAATGTCATCCGCGAGCTGGTGGCACTGGTGGGAGCTCCTTTCATTTGCAAATACTTCGGGAAGCTGGCTCCTATTTCGGTGGCCGGAGTAACCTCGGTCGATGTAGCTCTTCCCTCCATTATCCGTGTGTCTGGAAAGGAAATGGTGCCCCTTGCCATCTTCCATGGACTGCTGGTCGACATGTCCGTGCCGTTTTTCATTTCTTTGTTTTGCAAGCTGTAAAAGAAATCCCCGTCTGCAAAGCAAAGAGATGAAAACGGCGGCGGGGAGCCTTAGATGTCCATGCCCATGATGTAATCGTTCATGTAATATCCGTTGCCGATGGGGAAGTCCCCTTCGCGAACCTTTTTCATACCCATGTGCTCATAGAATCCAAGTGCAGGATTCTGCCGGTTCACATTCAGTTCCATGCGGCAAGGTTCCGGATGAAGTTCCTTGATACCCTTTATGGCCTGCTGGAACAGTTGCCGTCCGAGTTTGTATTTCTGGAAGTAGGGGAGTACGTAAATCTTCTGCAAGTGAAACAAATCCGTATCCTCCTGCTGGATGGACACATAGCCCGCAGGCTCACATTCCTCGTAAGCAATGTAGTAAATGTGATGCTCTTTCTCCATCTGGTTTTTCAGGCTCTCGCTGGAATACATCCAGTCCATCATGTAATCAATCTGTTCCGGAGTCAGAATGTGCTGGTAGGTAGCGGGAAAGGTCTGTGCCGCCAGCGTCCGGATGACTTCAATGTCTGCAAGAGTAGCTTTTCTAATCGTAAACATAGGCGTTTCCTTATTATAATGTGTTTTCTGCAAAAGTAGTTTATCTTTTGTATGTATGGGTTTTATCGAAACATAAACTTGTTAAAGTTTTGAAATTATAATACCTTGCAATACATAGTATCAATATAAAACCTATATTTGTGTCATACAAGATAAATGAGATGAAATGAATGTAGACAATGTAAAATCGCAGATGCGCAAGGGGATGTTGGAGTATTGCATTCTGTTGCTGTTGCACCGGGAGTCTGCCTATTCTTCCGACATTATCCAGAAGCTGAAAGAGGCCCGGCTGATTGTGGTGGAAGGCACGCTTTATCCGTTGCTGACCCGATTGAAGAACGACGGACTCCTGTCGTACGAGTGGGTGGAGTCCACGCAAGGACCGCCCCGCAAGTATTATGGACTGACTCCGGAAGGGGAGGAATTTCTGAAAGAACTGGAAAGTGCCTGGGACGGACTTTCCGACACGGTGAATCATTTAAGACAAAACATTTAAAAATCACATGACATGAAAAAGACACTGACTGTAAATTTAGGTGGCACCGTATATCATATTGATGAAGATGCCTATATCCTGCTGGATAATTATTTGAACAACCTCCGCTATCATTTCCGTAAGGATGAAGGAGCGGAAGAGATTGTGCGCGACATAGAATCCCGTATTGCCGAACTGTTTGATGAGGCATTGCGTGGCGGATTACAAGTGATTACTATTAAAGAGGTGGAAGAGGTAATTGCCCGTATGGGAAAGCCGGAGGAACTGAATGGCGAAGAAGACGGTAACCCGTCTGCATCGAACAGCAAGACTTTCGATAGTGAATCGACGGAAACCCGCCGCCGCTTGTTCCGTAATCCGGACGACCGTATTCTGGGTGGAGTGGTATCGGGCATTGCAGCTTATTTCGGCTGGGATGTGACTTGGACCCGCATCGTCTTTATTCTGGCCGGATTTTTTATTCATGGTTTGATTCTGGCTTATTTGTTGGCATGGATAATCATTCCGCTGGCACATACGGCTACGGAAAAGTTGCAGATGCGCGGAGAACCCATCAATGTGGAGAACATCGGCCGGACAGTGACCGACGGTTTTGAAAAGGTGAACGAATATGTGCATTCAGAACAGCCCCGCTCTGCCTTGCATAAGTTTGGCAATGGGGTGGTAGCCGTGGTCGGTTTCCTGCTGAAACTTTGTCTGGTGCTGTTGCTGATATGCTGCGCTCCTTTCTTGTTGGTAGGACTCATCGTCTTGTTTGCCCTGCTGATGGCCGCCACGGGAGTCATCGTCAGTCTGCCTGCCTTCTTCTATAATATATTGCCTTGGGTAGACTGGGGTGGTGTGTGCACCATGCCGGGAATGATTGTCGGCCTTACCGTATGCGGTCTGCTGATTGTCGGTATCCCGGTAGCCGGACTGATTCAGGCTGTCATGCAGTCGTTTGGTAGCTGGAAGCCCATGGGCACCTCTACGAAAGTAGTGCTGGTATTGTTGTGGATGATTGCCCTGGCTATAGGAATTGTGTTGTTCTTTCAGATTCCTTTCCTGACAGAACCACTTTTGTCAGCTCCTTTCTGGGGTGAGTTCCTCTGATTTTGTCAGTCTCACCTGAATGTGTGAGACAAGAATGTCACATAAAACAGCCAAAATGGCAGTCCGTGTCAGAAAAAAATGCTGGCACGGGCTTTTTTTTGTTCTGGCATGGCATTTGTCTTTTAAAGGGCGTAACGTTTCGGCGTTATAGAATAAACCAAATTAGAAAATAATAAAAATAGATACAATTATGGGAAAGATTATTGGTATTGACTTAGGAACAACAAACTCATGTGTTGCAGTATTTGAAGGTAACGAACCGGTGGTAATTGCCAACAGCGAAGGTAAACGTACCACTCCTTCAGTAGTAGGTTTCGTTGACGGTGGCGAACGTAAGGTAGGTGATCCTGCTAAACGTCAGGCTATCACAAACCCGAAACGTACGGTATATTCTATCAAACGTTTCATGGGTGAAACTTACGATCAGGTTCAGAAAGAAATTGCTCGTGTACCTTACTCAGTAGTAAGAGGCGACAACAACACTCCGCGTGTAGATATTGACGGACGTCTGTACACTCCGCAGGAAATCTCAGCCATGATTCTGCAGAAGATGAAGAAGACTGCTGAAGATTACCTGGGTCAGGAAGTCACTGAAGCTGTCATCACTGTTCCGGCATACTTCTCAGACTCTCAGCGTCAGGCCACTAAGGAAGCTGGTCAGATTGCCGGTCTGGATGTAAAACGTATCGTGAACGAACCGACTGCAGCTGCATTGGCTTACGGTGTGGACAAGTCTAACAAAGATATGAAGGTAGCCGTATTCGACCTTGGTGGTGGTACATTCGATATTTCTATCCTGGAATTCGGTGGTGGTGTATTCGAAGTATTGTCAACTAACGGTGATACTCACCTGGGTGGTGATGACTTCGACCAGGTAATCATCGACTGGTTGGTTCAGGAATTCAAGAACGACGAAGGTGCCGATTTGACTACTGATCCGATGGCTATGCAACGTTTGAAGGAAGCTGCAGAAAAGGCAAAAATTGAATTGTCTTCTTCAACTTCTACTGAAATTAACTTGCCGTACATCATGCCGGTAGCTGGTGTGCCTAAACACTTGGTTAAGACTTTGACCCGTGCTAAATTCGAACAACTTGCTCACAACTTGATTCAGGCTTGTCTTGAACCTTGTAAGAAAGCAATGAGCGATGCAGGTTTGAACAACTCTGATATCGACGAAGTAATCCTGGTAGGTGGTTCTTCACGTATCCCTGCTGTACAGAAACTGGTAGAAGACTTCTTCGGTAAAGTTCCTTCTAAGGGTGTAAATCCGGACGAAGTAGTAGCCGTAGGTGCTTGTATCCAGGGTGCCGTATTGAACAAGGAAGCTGGTGTAGGTAACATCGTATTGCTGGATGTCACTCCGTTGACACTGGGTATCGAAACAATGGGTGGTGTAATGACCAAGTTGATTGATGCCAACACAACCATTCCGTGCAAGAAGAGCGAAGTATTCTCTACTGCAGCTGATAACCAGACAGAAGTTACCATCCACGTATTGCAGGGTGAACGTCCGATGGCTGCTCAGAACAAGTCAATCGGTCAGTTTAACCTGACAGGTATTGCTCCGGCTCGTCGTGGTGTACCTCAGATTGAAGTAACTTTCGATATCGATGCCAACGGTATTTTGAAGGTATCTGCGAAGGATAAGGCTACTGGTAAGGAACAGGCTATCCGTATCGAAGCTTCATCTGGTTTGAGCAAAGAAGAAATCGACCGTATGAAAGCTGAAGCTGAAGCAAATGCAGAAGCTGATAAGAAAGAAAAGGAACGTATCGACAAGTTGAACCAGGCAGATAGCTTGATTTTCTCTACAGAAAATCAGTTGAAAGACCTTGGCGATAAGATTCCGGCTGATAAGAAAGCTCCTATCGAAGCTGCTCTTCAGAAACTGAAAGACGCTCACAAGGCTCAGGATTTGGCTGGTATCGATGCTGCAAGCGCAGAACTTCAGGCTGCATTCCAGGCTGCAAGTGCTGAAATGTACGCTCAGACAGGTGGTGCTCAGGCTGGTCCTAACGCAGGTCAGGCAAACAACAATGCAGGTCAGGGTTCAAGCAAGAACAATGACAATGTACAGGATGCTGACTTTGAGGAAGTAAAATAAAGAATAAAATAATAGAAATGAGGCATGATTATAAGGATTATGCCTCATTTTTTTATTTATATATATGACCTTTATGAGTAAGGAATTTTCAAGAAAGTCAAAAGAGGATAAACTAGTGGTAGCAATATGTTACGACTTTGATAAAACGTTGTCTCCTGATGATATGCAGGCTCAAGGGTACAATCGGTCGGGTATGAAGTAGAGTCTTTCTGGAAAGAATCGAACGGATTGGCTGAAGAAAACGACATGGACCAAAACCTTGCCTATATGTTTACAATGATTCAAAAAGCTCACGGAAAGTTTGTATTCAACAGAAAGGCCTTAATGGACTATGGAGCGAAAGTAAAGTTATTTCCTGGTGTAGATACGTGGTTTAAAAGAATCAGAGAATATGGAGAAAGTAAGGGGGTAATTGTGGAACATTACATCATATCTTCTGGGCTGAAAGAAATGATTGAAGGAACTAAGGTTGCAGATGAATTTGAGAAAATCTATGCTAGTTCATTTTATTATGATAAAGATGGTGTAGCTCAGTGGCCTGCACAAGTTATAAATTATACAAGCAAGACACAATTTCTTTTTAGAATAGAAAAAGGAACATTGGATGTAAATGATTTCGCCGTCAATGATTATTTTGAGCCCGAGAATATTCGTATTCCTTTTAGAAACATGATTTATATAGGTGACAGCGATACTGATATACCATGTATGAAACTTATTAATACCAATTCCGGCCATTCAATAGGAGTTTTTAATCCGGAAACTCAAGATAAGAGAAAAGTGTACAAAATGATGGAAGATAAAAGGATTAAATATTTTGCTCCGGCAGATTATACAGAAAATTCAGAATTGGATATTCTCGTAAAAACTATAATTGAACAAACGGCTTCAAATGAAAAACTTGTGTCTTTTCATTATAAAAATCAAAAGGAGCAGCTCAATCAGAATATAAATGTAGAGGTTCAAGAAGTTAAAGAAAAAGAAAAACTCATATTGGATTTGGAAAACAGTAATAGTTTTGCGCGGACTCATTTTGTTATTTCAAAATTGAAGGCTTTCAATAACTGGAGTGATAAAGAAAGACAACAATTAAAGCAAATAGCAGAGAAAAATAATCAAGTATCTTACATAAAAGATGACGAAGACATAGCGTTTTTCTATTCGTCCCTTGGGTAGTTTATTATTCTATTTCTGTGTCATCCAAGAATTCGTCATAATATAAGACGCTGTCCAAAATTTTCCATAGCTTTCACCATCGTATTTCTTCACTATTGCTGGAAAATAGATATCATTAAAGATTTAATGGGATATACGAATGTCAGAACCACGTGGATTCATATGTTCATCGTACATGATATCAAGTAGCTCATTTGCAAGTTTTCCATCTGTGATTTTAATAATGTTATCTTCCTCTGTTACATAGCCAAGTATATTGATACTGCCATACCAGACCGTGGACCTATCTATGATACACGAGGATAAAGATAGTTTAGGTACAATCTTTACATATAATCCCAAACTTTTTAGATAATTCGTCTGACTGCTTTCCTCTGATGTAAGAATTGCAACTTGAACACCACTTACATGAAGATCTCTGAGCATTTTAACAAATGTGTTTCGTTCTGTACGATAGAGTTTTGGAGAGGATATGACAATAGATTGTTTTGAACTTTTCAAATTTTGCATAAATGACAAACGGAATGTGTTACCATTGAAAATCTGTCCTTCATACGATGATATTTGTAAGTCATCTGTATTGTCAAACAGCGTCTGAGTATCTTTTGACAGTATACGATAACCGATGGCAAAGTATCCTTTCAGGCGTTTACGATACATATTCTCACAAACAGGTTCGTGTATATCAATATAGTCATAAATACGAACATCTTTCTTGCCCTCATTCTCACGGTGCAAACGTCCGGCATATTGTGCCACCAATCCTTTCCATGAGATTGGCAGTGCCAAAAACAGTGTATCAAGTCGTGGATAGTCAAATCCCTCTCCCACATATTTTCCTGTGGCTACTATTACAAGAGGGGCATCTTTGGGTATATCCTGTAACTTTTGCAGCGTTTCTCTCTTGTTCTTTGCAGTCCCTTCTCCTGTGAGTTGTATGATGTTGGCTACATGCTGCTTCAACATTTCGGCAAGCAATTCCACATGAGAAGTTCTGGCGGTAAGTATTATAGGTGTTCGGCCTACAGTCACGACATTTAGGACATCCTCTATTATAAGATTATTTCGTATTTCCGATTCAGCGAGGGATTGTGATAGTGCCGTAAACGATTGTTTGTCATCGGTAACAGGTCTATAAGATGTAAATCTCGGCACAAGATAACGCTGGAACGACTGCTTCTGTATCTGTGCCTTGGCATCGGCAAAAAAACGAATCGGACCGCATTGCATAAAGATAATAGGCTGCAAACCATCTTTACGGATTGGAGTGGCAGTAAGCCCATAGACATAATGTGCCGTAACGTGTTTTAACACATTCTCAAATGTTATGGAAGATACGTGATGACACTCGTCCACAATGACCATCCCGTATTCTTTTACAAAAGGCTTGACTTCGTCATTGTCAAAACATGACTGTATAAGAGCTATATCAATAACGCCATGCAAAGTGTTAGAGGTAGAATCAAGACACCCGACCGGAGAAAAAGCCTTCTTCCTGCCTCGTTTCTTGGAAATCTCATCTTCTGTAAAATCTATGTCAAGAAATTCAGACAGACGTTCATGCCATTGCATAAGCAATGCCTTGGAGTGTACCAGAATAAGTGTATTTGTCTTTCTTCGGGCAATCAGAGCTGCGGCTGTAACAGTCTTTCCAAAGGCTGTCGTTGCAGACAACACACCGTTGGAAAATGGCATGAGGGCATTGATTGCGTCCAACTGTTCATCGCGTTCTTTTCCTTTGAATGTTACGCCAATAGGTTTACCATGATTTGTATTATCAACTATTTCATAATCAATTTTGAGGGAATACAGCATGTTGATAATGGCATCCTCACACCCCCGAGGCATTGCAAGATATTCATCGGTAAAATCTGCACGGCAGATAATACGAGGAATGTTATATGTGGAAATACGCATCGCCTGTTTGCTGTAAAATTCAGGATTTTTGAACGCCGCAATATGTTTCAAATGATTACTAACCTTATCTGAAATAGATTTTAAAGGAATATATATCCTGTCTGATTTATGTATTATAAGTCTGCCGTTAAAGTCTTCTTGGCTCACATCTTGTATGACTGGTATTTCCCACGGTTTATTTTCTGAAGATGTGGCCAATGTTCCAAAATCTTCCTGCTGATGCTGTGTCAATAATGCATCTACGGTACTTTCATCTATTTTTCTTACATTGTATAGGTATGCCCATTGATCCTGAAACGGAAGAAACTGATCATCTACAAAAACGCTGTTTCCTGCTTTCCTGGCTTTTCCCTGCAATGGTAATGCAATGAGATTGCCGAATCCGCCTTCTGGTACTTTATCCTGATTGGGAAAGAAACGATCGTATGAATTGAATGTAATCCGTCCATTGCGCTTCATGGCTTCTGTAAGAATTGTATAGCCTAATTTCCTTGCTTTGCAGGCCGGTATGGGTCCATTAAAGAAAGTCCACACATGCGCGCCATTGCCAGAGCGTGAGCGTTCTATACTGAACGGAATTCTCCACTCTTTGCAAATGGAAATAAATGCCAATACATCGTTCTTATATCCATGAGTGCAATTTTTGTCATCAAAATCAGCACACAAGAAAGAACATTTATTATCAGAAGTAACAACGTACAGACCTATAACATCGCATCCGTTCTCATCTTTACCTTCCAGATGTCGGTATATGTCTTGATTGGTTAACGGGGCAAAATTGCGGTTGGGACACTCTGCACATTTATGCTTTTTCTTGTCACATATTCCTCTACGCCATTCATTGATGCAGACAGGTTGGTAACCACCCTTTTCTGTGGTTTTGCTGAACCATCGTCGTGCAAATACATCATCTCGCCCCTTGAAAAAGTTACGGAATAATGCAATTTTATCATCAAGAGAGAGTTTGATTGGAGGGTATATTATGGAAGAAAATGCTGTGCTTTCATCAGGACGTTTGATTGGGGAATAAACTATACCATGCTGTGAAAGTATAGATTTCAGTTCTTCATTTTCGGCAAGCAGGGCATCGTATTTAATAACAAGCGCATTGTATTTCTCTTGAAAACTGTCCATCTGTTATTTTGTTGCTATTAAACCACACAGCAATGCAATTCCAAAACTCAGAAATGTTCCGGCAAGGACATACTCTGTTTTTGCTGTATCTGTGTCTTTGAATCGGAGTATGGATTTTGCTGCTATGATAAAACCGATTGCTTCATATTGCCCAAGGATAACGAATATGATGGTAAGAATTCGTTCTAAGTTTCCAATTAGCGCTCCTGCATTTTTGATGTTTTCACAGGATTGTGTTTCTCCAACTTGATATTTCTTTAAGACCAACTTAATCAGGATGTTTGCAGGCTTGATGCACAATAATATCGCCAATATGAACAGAGGTATTGAGAAACTGCTATTGCAATCCATTGATTGGATTGGTAGCTTTGTTGTAGTGTCAAAAGAAGATGTCACTATAATCAGTATCGCCCAATGAACAATCTGATCAATAACAAAACTCCATAATCCTTTGGGACTATATGTTTTGATAATATCTATTACCAGATGGGAAAAAGCAATGGCAAGTGCATAAAATCCGAAATCATAAACAGGAACAGCTACCCACGACATGCCACCGATGACAAGCGAATGTACATACAGAAACCAGCTTTTGAATTTCCTTTCCTCTTTCTGTGTACAATATTTATCATTTTGCAGGTAGAAGTCGCCTATGACATGTGCCAATATCAGACTTAAGAATAACCAACTATTCATATTCCTCAAAATTTACCTGTTCAAAATATTTTATGGCTTCTTCTATGCAATACCATTTTGTGGCTGTAGAAGCATTATTTACACTGGCTTGGGATATACCCAATTTCTTAGCAATGTCTGCCTCTTTGAAACCAAGCAATTTATAGTAAACGACTTCACTTTGGCGCATAGTCATATCATTAAATATGGCATCGGTCAATAGGGCTATAGTTTGTAATGGGGCAGATAATTGCTTGTTACTTGTTTGTACAGACATGGTTCCCTTATTTAAGGAACTCATTTCCTCAAGCGCACGTCCTGATAGATATATGGCCTCACCATCCCAAATGCCTTGTTCGGTATCCACTATTCTCATATCTCCGATACCAATGGCCATCCTTATTCCGTATGTATGGAAATTTTTCGTCTTTTCATTTTTAGCTGTGGAAAAAGATTTGATGCAGGATTTGATTATAAAGGCTATCCGGAATACGTTTGCTACATTTTGTATTACACACTCTATATAGTCCCCTTTGATTTGGCGACCTTCAAAATCAGGATAACTCACTTTTAGCAAGCCAAATAATGATTCTATCCTTTGCTTTAATCCTATAGTTTCATTCACAGACAAGGAAGTGGATGCTACTATATCCGCCGAAATTGTTGCAAACATATTATTGTTCATTGATTTGATAACAAAGGTATGATTTTTCTTTTATCTTACCAAAAATATAGGCTAAATAGTCTATAATTGTAAAATATAGATGAATAAGTATATAATGGTGGCTTATATATAATATAACCTATAATCAAGTAGGAAGAAAACTGCTTTGTTTTTCTCCTCCTTGATTTATAGAATTTATTACTGATTTTTACCTGAACTCATCTGAGCCATTCCATTCAGCCTTTAGCTGACTGTCCGTCACGATAAGCATTCATACCGTTATTTCTTCTTGCTCAGTTCTGCTCGTATACGACTGAGCGACTGAGGTGTGATAAACAAATAAGAAGCGATGTGCTTCAGCGGTACGTGCTGTAATAATTCTGGATTTTGCTCCAGGAGTGTCAGGTAACGCTGTTTGGCTTGTGCAGCACCTCCGTTTATCATCCAGTTTTCCATGTCCAGAAACTGGCGCTCAAAAATGATTCTTCCGATGTTGGCGAACAAGACGGAAGAAGAGAAAAAAGTCTCCAGCTTGCTTTTGGAAATACGATAGACACGGTTGTCGCTCATGGCTTCGATGGAAACCAGAGAAGGAAGTCCGGCCACATACCCCCAGGAGGAAAAGATACTGTCACCTTGAAAGGCAAACCAGAGTGAAATATCCACTCCGTCGCGCAGATAATGTCCTCTCCAGATACCGTCGGCTACCAGATAGAAGGAAGAGTTACGCTCTCCCTCCCGTACGATATGTTCCCCTTTCCGGTAGGTTAGCAGTTCCATCTGTTCCAGCAGCTTTTCGGCTTCCGGCTGTGCCAGTCCGTATTTTTCACGAAGTATCTCAATAAAAGCTTTCATACCTTTTTGCGTTTATGCAGGCACAAAGGTAATAAATCTTTAGCTTCGTTTCCTGCGACAATAAATGGTAATGACAAAAAGAAAGGTCAGCAGTTCGGAAACGGGGACAGCCAGCCAGATTCCCGGTACTCCCCACAGGATGGGCATCAGCCAGAAACAGAACAGGATGAGGATAAAACCACGCAGCAGGGTGATGGCCATAGCCGGACGGTCACGTTCCACACTCTGGAAATAGCCGATGGACACAATGTTGATGCCGAAGCACACGAAGCCGGAAGCAAACAGGGGAAGTCCTTTGACGGCCAAATCGTGTGCCGGATAGGAACTGTCAATAAACCATGAGGTGATTTGAGCAGAGAACAGGGCTGTAACGGCAAACACCACTACACCGCAGGAGATGGCGGTCAGTAGGGCCAGGCGAAAGGCAGCACGTACGCGCTCCGGATTTCCGGCTCCAAAGTTGTAGCTGAGAATGGGTTGTGCCGACTGGGCAATGGCATTGTATACCATGAAAATGATGGGGAAGAAGTAGCAGGCGATGCTGTAGGCGGCCACTCCGTCTTCACCCAGGTAGTGAATGAATACGTAGTTGCCGGTAAACATCATGGTGGCAATGGCTGCTTCACAGAGGAAACTGGACAATCCCAGTTTGCACATATAGCCCGTGTTGCGGAGGGTGAGACGCAGACTCTTGGATGATAATTTCACTTTGCACAGGTGCAGTACCCGGTGCGGCTGCATCAGGTAAATCAGAATCATCAGGGCACCTACGATGTATCCCAGGCTGGTAGCTAAGGCCGCACCGAACATTCCCCATTTAAGAACGAAAATAAACAGATAGTCCAGTCCGATATTCAGCAGGGCCGGTATGATGTTGCACACCATGGCATAATTGGGCGAGCCGTCCAGTCGCACGAAGAACATGCCGGAACTCAGCAGGGCACTGAAGACCAGGAAGGGGACAAACCAGTGCATGTATTCCACGGCGAGGGGAAGCAGACGGGGAGAGCTTCCCAGCAGCAAGGCAATTTTCTCCACGTTGCAGAGGATGACTGCGGCGTAGGCGATGAGCAATAAGGAGGAAACCACCACTGCCTGCGTGATATTGATGCGGGCCACCTTTACTTTTCCTTGCGACAGGTGAATGGAGGCTACAACCGATGCACCAATACCGAACATCAGCGCCACTCCCGTATTGATGAGGAAAAGCGGAGCCGTAATGTTGACGGCAGCCAGGGCGTCACTGCCGATACCTTTTCCCACAAAAATGCCGTCGGTAATGATGAAGATGGCCGAGAAAATCATTCCCAGCACCGTAGGGATAAGTAATTTCCGGAATAATTTCGGAATGTCCATACTTCCGAAGTCAATACTGTCTTTCATGTCTTTTCTCTGTTTTTTGCATTTGGCTGCGAAGGTAAGCCAATTCTTACACTAAAAAATTCACAAATGGTAATAAATCATTTTTTAGCTTCTTCCTGCAAATGCGCCGAAAAAGGTTTGGGTGGCCGATTTCTACGCTTCAGTCACTTCAGGCGCGGCTTGGGAATAATTCCCGTGAAAGGGGACGATGGGGCCTGCTATCTTTGTGACGTAGAATGATAATATTGTAGAAGAATGAAAACAGAGATTTTATTTCTTGCAGGGATGTGCTTGTGCGCATGCAGTCGTACGCCACAGGAACAGGCCTCTTTTCCCAGCGTGAAGGTGGTTCATGCCGAAGTCATGGAGGCTCCCTCTTCACGGTGCTATACGTTTATTTCGCAGCCTTACCGCTTGTCGGAACTGTCCTTTCGGGTGGGAGGACCTGTACATGCATTTGATGTGCAGCAGGGACAGTTTTTCCGGAAAGGACAACTGATTGCGGTCATTGATGAACGTGATTTTGTCATCCAGAAGCAGCGCACGGAGGCATTGTATCGTCAGGCGGAGGTCGATTATGCTCGTATATCCAGCTTGTATGCCAAAGATAACATTTCCGGCATGAATTATGAGCAGGCAAAGGCAAACTACGAACGCACCAAAGCGGATTATGAAGCGGCAGTCAACGCGTGGGAAGACAGCCGTCTGTATGCGCCTTTCGACGGTTATGTGCAGCAGGTGCATATCGAGCGCTACCAGGATGTGAAACCGTCGGTTCCGGTGACGTTGGGCAAGCTGAAAAAGGAGGACCGGGTAGAGATTCTGTCGGGCGTTTCACTGGACGACCGGGTGATAGCCACACGTTTGCCGTTTTTGTCGGAACAGGAGCAAGTGACCATCGAAGAATAAGGGAGGAAGACGGATGAAAGGATTAGCGAAATTCTTTTTGCAGAACAGGGCCTTGAGCTGGTTATTGCTGGTTCTGATATTGGGAGGAGGTATTTTCTCTTACTACAATATGGGGAAACTGGAGGATGCGCCGTTTACGATTAAGCAGGCAGTGGTCACTACCTCTTATCCGGGAGCTTCTCCTATGGAGGTGCAACAACAGGTGACGGATGTGCTGGAGGAAGCCATTCAGTCATTGGGTGAGCTGTATTATCTGAAAACGGATAACCGGGCCGGTCTGTCTAAAATCACGGTATATGTAAAGAAGGAAATCCGTGCCGACGAGATGCAGCAGCTTTGGGATAAGTTGCGGCGGAAAGTGGGAGACGTGCAGTCCAAGTTGCCCGCTGGAGCCGGACCGTCGGTGGTGAACGATGATTTCGGCGATGTGCTGGGTGTATTCTACGGACTGAGCAGCGAAACGCATACCTATCGTGAGCTGGAGGATCAGGCCAAGCGAATCAAGAACGAGTTGCTGAACGTGAAGGATGTGGCCAAAGTGGAATTGTTCGGCGTGCAGAGTCGCACGATTGATATAACGGTCAATCCGGCATTGCTTTCCAGCACCGGTGTAACCATGGCCGATATTGCCTCTGCTTTTGAGCGTCAGAATAAGGTGGTGGATGCCGGAGGACTGGAAACGTCTTCTCATCGTTTGCGGGTGGAAGCTTCCGGCAGTTTCTCCAGTCTGGAAGAACTGGAAAATCTGACAGTCGTTTCCCGGCAGGGAGAATATTTCCGACTGGGAGAGATTGCGGAGATTAGCGAGAGCTATGTGCGTCCGGCCAGAAACCTGATGAAGGTCGGGAATGTGCCTGCGGTGGGTATAGCCATTTCTACGGTGTCCGATGGAAATGTGGTAGAGATGGCGGAACTGGTGGCAAACCGTGTGTCAGACTTGCGTGAGGAAATGCCGGATGGATATAATCTGGATATTATCTATGACCAGGGGCACGAATCGGCTGTGGCCAACGAGGGATTTGTGTGGAATCTGATTCTTTCGGTCCTGACCGTGGTGGCCGTACTGCTGTTCTTTATCGGCTTCAAGAATGGAATCCTGATTGGCAGTGGACTGATATTCTCCATTTTCGGTACGTTGATTTACATGCAGTTTTCCGGCATAGCCTTGCAGCGTATGTCGCTGGCTGCCATTATCATTGCTATGGGTATGCTGGTGGACAATGCCATTGTGGTGTACGATGCCGCACTGGTGAACATGCAGCGGGGCATGCGGAAAAGAAAAGCCATACTGGATGCCGTGTCGGGCACTTCCATGCCGCTGTTGGGAGCGACTCTGATTGCGGTACTGACCTTTCTTCCGGTCTACCTGTCACCGCATATCACTGGTGAAATCCTGTCTTCACTGTTCATCGTCATTGCGGTATCCCTTTTGTTGAGCTGGGTACTGGCCATTACGCAGAATGTATTCTTTGTGCAGGAGTTTGTGCGTCGTCCGCGTCCGGATGAGCTGAAGGGCGAGCTGTTCAGTGGTCGTGCATACGACCTGTTCCGGCAGGCATTGAGATGGACCATACAGAGACGCTATGTGGTTTTGGGAGCGATGGTGCTGTGCTGGTCATTGCCGGATGGGGATTCCGCTTTATTCCGCAGCAGTTTATGCCCTTGCTCAACAAGCAATATTTTTCGGTCGACGTTTGGTTGCCCGAGGGTACACGTATAGAAGAAAGTGACCGTCAGATGACGGAGATGACAGCCTATCTGAATTCGTTGGAAGGAGTGAAAAAGGTGTCGTCGTTTGTCGGACAGACACCGCCCCGTTATTACCTGGCCAATGCGGCTTATGGTCCGCAGCCTAATTATGCGCAATGCCTGGTAGAAGCTGACACGCCGGAGAAGTCGCGTGAGCTTCAGGTTATGCTGTACGACCGTCTGCCGGCCATGTTTCCGGACGCGCTGGTACGTGTGAACAGTTTTGAGATAAACTCCATTCCGCAGGCCTTGATTGAGGCACGCTTCTGCGGAGACGATCCGGAGGTGCTCGATTCTTTGACCAACCTGGCGCTGGAAATCATGCGGAAGAATCCCAAGGTGCTGAATGCCCGCAATGAGTGGGGAAGCATGGCACTGATGATTAAGGCCGATTATGATCCGGTAAAGGCCGGAAGGCTGAATGTGGGACGGCATGACATGATGAATGCTGTGAAAGCCGTCAATGACGGTACGGCTGTAGGGGTATATCGTGACCGCGACAAGAAAGTGCCGGTGTTGCTGCATACGGATGTCAAAGGTTCCTGGGACATGGAAAGCGTGGAGGACTTGCCGATATGGAACGGGCGTAATTCTGCTCCGCTGGGGCAGGTGGCCGACGGCATCGGACTGGCATGGGAATATCCCCTTGTGCGCACGTACGACCGGAAGCTTTCCATAGCTGCACTGACTAAGTATTTCCCGCTGGCACTTATCATGCTGCTGGTCATTCTGGTCATGCTGTTTGGCAACTTTCGTCAGCCCTTGATTATTTTCCTCATTCTACCCTTGTCTTTGATAGGGATGGTCTTTGGTCTGTGGGTCACCGGATTTCAGTTTGGCTTTTTCTGTATCGCAGGCTGGCTGGGATTGCTGGGAATGATTATCAAGAATGTGATTGTGCTGCTCGACGAGGTAAATATTCAGCAGAAGGCCGGTGTGGAGCCTTATACGGCTGTGATAGAGGCCACGGTTTCCAGAGCCCGTCCGGTATTGATGGCGGCCCTGACCACGGTGTTCGGAAGCATCCCGTTGTTGTTTGATATTGTGTTTGGCGGGATGGCGGCTACCATTGTGTTCGGACTTTCTTTTGCCACCCTTCTGACATTGTTTGTCACTCCGGCCTTGTACACGGTTTTCTATAAAATATCCAAACGGGGTGAATAAAAAGAAGAAATGTGTGGCCCGATAAAAAATGTTTCTCTAATTTTATAACTATATTGAGATGAATAGAAGAATGATGATGTGCTGCATGCTGGGACTGGCGCTGGGAGTCCATGCCCAGGAGTGTGTATTCTTGCAGCAGTATCGTGAAAAGGTGAAGGCCTATAATCAGGATATAAAGTCGGCAGGATATGCCGTTTCCATCCGTCAGGAGGCTGAAAAATCGGCTAAGGCCGATTTTCTTCCTTCGCTGAGCGGAAATGCCAATGCCAGTTACACGGGTAACCCGCTGGAACTCTACAGGGAACTTCCGTCCATAGAAACTCCGCTGTATTTTCAGGGACGTGACACCAAGTACGGGGCTTCCGTGACTTTATTACAGCCTGTCTATTCGGGAGGGGCACTGAAAGCCGGACTGGAGAAATCCCGAAAGGAAAAGGAGAGTGCCTTGTACGAAGAAAAGCGGGTGACGAACGACGTGCTGTATCAGGCAGACCAGTATTACTGGAATAAGGTGGCCTGTGAGGAAATGGTGGAGGTGGCTGCCGGTTTCAAGGAATCGGTGGCAGCCCTGGTGGAAGTGGTTAGGCATCGTGTGGAGGAGGAGTATACCGACCGCAACGACTTGCTGATGGCGGAAGTCAAACTGAATGATGCCGAGTTCCGGCTGGAGCAGGCCCGCAATGAAGCGGAGGTGGCCCGGCTTTCGATGAACTCTTTTTCGGGGGAGGCTTCTGACAAGGTGATACTGACCGATTCGCTCGTGGTTCCGCTGACTGAAGTCCAGGTGTATGAACAAACGCTGGAAACAGCTATGGCGCATCGTCCGGAATTACGTATTGCGGCCAATCAGGTAGCTATCCAGCAGTCGGCTGCCCGTATTGCCAACTCACGGTATCTTCCCAAATTGTCTGTCGGGGTAGACGGAAGTTATTCTTCGCCCGGATATGACTTTAACTCAGATTTGGATCCTAATTACATGGTGTATGCCAAACTGAGCGTACCGATTTTTGAATGGGGAAAGCGGAAGAATACACGGCGCATCGGCAAGCTCGATGTGAACAGGGCGCTGGAGAACCAGAGTAAGGTGGCCGACGGCGTTCGCTTGGAAGTGGAGACTGCTTACTATACTTATACGCAGGCCGTACGTCAGGTGTGCCTGACGGAAAGCTCGCTGGCCAAGGCGGCAACGAGTGAGCAGCTGGCCATGGACAAGTACAAGGAGGGTACCATTTCCATTGTTGAGGTGCTCAATGCGCAGATGTATCATCAGGAGGCGGAGTTGAACCATATTCGTTCGAAGCTCCGTGCGCAACTGGCAAAGAGCAGTTTGGAACGGGCTGCCGGCCGTTTGGGCAAGTACTGATGTGAAGGGATTGTAATAATAAAGTAAACATAAAGCATGAAACAAGGAATGAATTCCGTGAACCGGTATTTGTGGGACGTACTGCTGTATGCCTGCATGGGATGTTTTTCGTACTTCTTTTTGGTGCACTATGCCGATATTCCCGTGCGGTTACAGGACAGGCTGATGACCTTTCATACGTTTCTGGCTGTCATTGTGTCGTTTTGCGGAGTGGGACTGAGCATGCGCTACATTAATGAGCGGTTGCTGACGTATTACCCTTATTTTCTGCGGAACAAACGCATGCTGTCGGCCGGACTGATTGCGGCAGCCGTTATCCTGCTGTTGTCCAATTACCTGCTGTTGGTGTCGGTCAAAGCATTGGCCGGCGTGGCTTCTCCCTTTCATCTTCAGCGCAGCGGACTGACGGTGATTCTGCTGGTTTGGCTGGTGGAGCTGGTGATTGTGGGGCAGTTTATCCTGAACCGTTTCTATGTGGATGTGGTACGCCTTTACAAGCGTGCTGAAGAGCTGGAGGAAAGCACGGCGGAGGCCCGCTACCGCACCTTGCAGAACCAGTTGAACCCGCATTTCCTGTTTAACAGTCTGAATACCCTTGTTTCAGAAATTGAATATAACCCTGTGAATGCCATTGAATTTACCCGTAATCTGGCCGATACGTACCGGTACATCTTGTATTGTCAGGATAAGCATACGGTGGAGCTGAACGAAGAACTTCAGTTCCTGGATACTTACGTGCTGTTGCAGAAGGTACGTCTGGGAGATTGCTTGCAGGTGGACAACCGGATTGCCGATAAGTTTGGCGAGACACCGGTGCCGCCCTTATCGCTTCAGTTGCTGGTGGAGAATGTCATCAAGCACAATGTCATCAGTATGAAAAAGCCCATGACGGTGAAGATGTGGACGGAACCGCAGGGAGACGATGTATGGATTTGTGTGGCCAATGCCGTACGTCCGAAGCAGGGAGGAGTGACTTCCGGAAAGGGACTGGAAAACCTTTCCCAGCGGTATCGCCTGCTTTGTGGAAAAGAAATCGTGATTGAACAGAATGAAAAAGAATTTATCGTAAAATTACCTTTGCTATATGACCAAGATTAAGGCAGTGATTATTGAAGATGAACTTCCGGCGGCGCGTCTGCTCGACAAGCAGCTTAGGGAACTGCGTCCGGAATGGGAGGTAACGGTTCTTCCGGGAACGATTGAGGATTCGGTGAAATGGTTTGCTGAACATCCTCATCCGGACATTCTGTTCCTGGACATCCAGCTGACCGACGGTAATTCGTTTATTTTTATCGAACAGGCACGGCCGCAGAGCATGATTGTGTTTACCACGGCCTACGATGAATATGCGGTGCGGGCTTTTACGGTGAACAGCATCGACTATCTTCTGAAGCCTGTTCATAAGGAACGGCTGGAGAGTGCCATTCAGAAGTTTGAACGTTTTTCGGGCATGGGGAAGGGTGAACTGAACAAACTGCTGGGCATTGAACAGTTGCTGCATTCTTTTGCCGAAAGGCAGGAAAAACAGTATCGCACCCGTTTCCTGATATCGGGAGCCAAACGTTTTTATACGATTCAGGTGGGAGACATTGCTTATTTCTATTCGCTGGATAAGGTGACTTTTGCCGTGACAAAGGACGGGAAGGCACACGTGGCGACCTGCCGCTGAGCAAGCTGGAAGAGCAGCTGGACGGGCGTGTCTTTTTCCGGGTGAACCGCCTTGCGTTTGATTCAAAACGTCCTTGCGTTTGAAGTAAAACGTAAGGACGTTTCAGATAAAATGTACTTGTGTTTGGTTTGAAACGCAAGTGCGTTTTTTTAGTGCTTGATTTAAGGCAAAAATATTGCTCGAATTACCTTATTTAACGGGATGATTTTCTTTCGTTTCGTGACTTTCGTGTACTTTTGCACGCTTATTAAGATTTTAAGGATAACGAGAGGAAATTATGGCACAGTCTAGAGAGATGACATCAGGGCCGAGTCTGCCGCTGATTCTGAATTTTACTTTTCCATTGTTGCTGGGCAACCTGCTCCAGCAGACGTATTCGCTGGTGGATGCGGCTATTGTCGGAAAGTTCTTGGGCATCAATGCACTGGCTTCTGTAGGTGCCAGTACGTCGGTCGTCTTTTTGATTTTAGGGTTCTGCAACGGGTGTTGCGGAGGTTTCGGCATTCCGGTGGCACAGAAGTTCGGAGCCCGCGATTATGTGACGATGCGGCGCTATGTATCGGTCAGTCTGAAGCTGGCGGCGGTGATGTCGGTAGCGGTGGCCATTGTCACCAGTCTGCTTTGCGGATTTATCCTGCGTTCCATGCGCACGCCGGAGAATATCTTTGAAGGGGCTTACCTCTATCTGCTGATTACTTTTATCGGTGTGCCGTGTACGTTCTTCTATAATTTGTTGTCCAGCATCATCCGTGCGCTGGGCGACAGCAAGACTCCGTTCTGGTTCCTGCTTTTCTCTACCATACTGAATATTGTGCTCGATTTGTTCTGTATCCTTACGCTGGGGTGGGGAGTGGCCGGAGCAGCCATTGCTACGGTATTCTCGCAGGGCTTATCGGCCTTGCTGTGCTACATTTATATGTACCGCAAGTTTGACATCCTGAAAACCGAGCCTGCCGACCGTCGTTTCCGTGGCGACCTGGCCCGTCAGTTGCTGTACATCGGGGTACCGATGGGATTGCAGTTTTCTATTACGGCCATCGGCAGTATCATGTTGCAAAGTGCGAACAATGCGCTGGGTACGGCCTGTGTGGCAGCTTTCACGGCAGCCATGCGTATCAAGATGTTTGTGATGTGTCCGCTGGATAGCTTGGGAATGGCCATGGCGACGTACTCCGGACAGAATTACGGGGCCGGAAAGTCGGACCGCATCTGGATGGGTATCAAGTCGGCTACGCTGATGATGACTGTCTATGTCGTAGCGATTGGCGTTTTGATGTGGGGACTGGCCGAGAAGTTTGCCCTGCTGTTTATCTCACCGGATGAGACCGAAATTATCGATGATACAGCTTTGTTCCTGCACATCAACACTTCTTTCTTCTTCCTGCTGGGTATGCTCAGTATTCTTCGTTATTCCATTCAGGGAGCGGGCTACACGCGGTTGGCTATGTTCTCCGGTGTGTCGGAAATGGTGGCCCGTGTGCTGGTCAGTCTGATTGCGGTTCCGTTGTGGGGATTCTGGGGCGTATGCTTCGGCGACCCGACAGCCTGGCTGTTTGCCAACCTGTTCCTGGTTCCGGCATTTATCTATGTGTACCGTCGTTTGCAACGGATTGTGGTGAAAGAAGGACGGGTGGTGGCTAATTCCTGACAGTCATCCGCTTCCAGAGGAAAGGGGGTATCAGTCGCCAGAGAGCCACCAGTATGCGATAGCGCCAGTCAATCACGACAATGCGTTTCTTTTTCTCCAGGGCACGCACAATGTGTCGGGCCACTTTTTCCGTATGCATCAGCATGGGATAGTGTTTGCCGTCGTTCAGGAGTCCGGTGGCCACAAATCCCGGACGGATGTCTGTAAACCGGATGGGAAGTTTCTGGATGTGAGCCAGTTGCTCCAGCGCATCGATGTATGTGTTCTGGAAACGTTTGGTGGCGGAATAGGCCGGAGCAGCTCCCAGTCCTTTGGTTCCCGCGATGGAACTGATGACCGCCAGGTGTCCTCTTTTCTGTTGGGCAAAGTATCGGAAGGCGGCTGTCACCATGCGCACAAATCCGGTGCCGTTGGTCTCCAGTGTGCGGAGCTCGATTTCCGGTGCCAGCTGGTAGTTCTGGTGGCCGATGCCCGAGCAGTGCAGGTAGAGGTCCATGCCTCCCATTTCTTCAATCAGTTCCTGCAGGCGGTCGGTCGCATCCTCCTGACAGATGTCGATGGCCCGGATGTGGATACGCTCCGGAGCCAGTTGCTGCAGTTCTTTCAGGTTCTCTTCACGCCGGCCTGCCAGTCCGAGTATCCATCCCTTCTGGAGCAGTTGCAAGGCCGTTTCTTTTCCGATACCGGAAGTAGCCCCTACGATGAGGGCACGCTGTATAGGTTTCTTATTCATCAGTTGGTACGTATTTCATAAAGGAATTCCTGCGAAAGAGGAACTCCTTCGGTGGGTTCACAATGGATTTTTCCGAAAAGAGGCATCTGCGGCTGGAGCGGTTTCAGTTCTGCCGACAAGTGGTTGCAGAATGCCGTGTAGGAATGGTTGTGCATGCAGGGTCCCGCATCGTCGCGGTACACCAGTACGTAATGGTTTAGGGGACGGGCATGCACCAATTGGTTGATTTGCAGAGCCAGGTCGCGTGCTTCTCTCGGAGTGATGCGGTCGAACAGGCTGGAGAGGTTGAAAATCACCAGTTCGGTCAGTACTGCATGGGCTTGCCAGAAGGCAGCAGGCACGGCACTCAGACGGGGATACCAGCTTGCCTGAATGTGCTTGTAGGCTGGTGAACGGAAAAATGCTTCGGCCGTTTCTCCCATTTCCTGCATGGGGTAGATGCCCATGTAGGTCAGGTCCAGATGGGGAAGAGAACGGCATACATCGGCAAAAGCCAGTCCCGAGGCTCCGGCCTCACACGAGAGATCGCAGAATACCACGCGTCCTGATACCTTACGGATGAGGTCGTGCAGCCAGTTGCCGCTTCCGGTAAAGAGAGCTTGGGCAGCAGCATATTGTTTCCGCATGTACAAATAGTTGTAGACCTGGCAGAAGTTAGATGGAGACATCTCTTCGGGCAAGGTGCGGAAATCACTCCGACCGTAGGCAGTGGCTTCACGGTAGTAGGCTTCGTTTTCTTCCAGCTGTGCCGGTGGGGCTATCAATTCCGGGAATACCTGCTTGAAATGTGCCGGCAGAGAATAGGTACCGTCTGCCACTTCCCAGTTCTTCCGGTATGAAGGCAGAGTGAAATCTCCCCGGCAGAACGAGTGGGCATCCGTTTCCAGGTATCCGTTGTGCAGGCGGATGTACTCCATCAGCTTGTAGAAGGTGATATTGGCCCCGAGGATGTGCGGGTTGCCCGTCAGCAGCAGTTGCTTGCGGGCGCGGGTCAGTGCTACATTCAGCTTGCGGTCAATCAGGAAATTGCCCTCCTGAAACGTATTGGCCGTAAGGAAGTTGAGCTGGCTGAAGTTCTGTATGGTGAACGAGTAGATGATAATGTCGCGCTGGCTGCCCTGGTAGCGTTCCACCGTGTCGATGGAGATGTTCTGCAAGGCAGGCAGTTGGAGGCGCGCAATCTCTTTTCGTATCATGGCAATCTGGTTGCGGTAGGGCACGATGACACCTACCGTCCGGTTCGGGTCGAAACGGGATTCCGTCAGGCGGTAAATATGGCCTAACAGAGTGGCTACAATCCGGGCTTCGTTCGGATTGGTCTTGTCCGAGCAGGTCAGGTGATCCGGTGCTTCTGCGGGAATGAACACCATTCTGCGTTCCAATAGCAGCTGGTCGATGGCGTCCTGTGGAGTCAGTCCGGCTTCGTAAGGCGTTTCTTCCAGCTGATGAGGAAGAGGCACGCTCTCCAGTTGCTCCCGGTAGTAGAACGTTTGGTTCGGGAACTCGGCAATGGCCGGATGCATGCGTCCTTGCTTGTGAAGAATGCTCCGGCAGGTGTCCGGACTCGATTTGTAAAGGCGTTCAAACAGCGAGTTGCGGCAATCTTCCAGCCCGATGTTCCGCAGCAGGAGGTCGGTCACGGCAGCTTCTTCCGCACTTTGCTGGGCAATGGCCGGCAACTGTTTGTAGTCGCCCACCAATACGAACTTGTCGATGGCGTTATGCTGCTGATGACGGGCAGACAGGATACCTATCAGGTCGGGTTCTAGAATCTGCGAGGCTTCGTCGATGATGGCCAGTTGGAAATGCTTCAGCGTGAATAGGTTGAGGCGGTTGTTGATGGCGGTCGTGGTACCCACAAAGATGCGTGTGCGTGCCATTTTCTGCTGGATGTCGGTCAGCTTGGGACAGTCATCCAGGCTGTATTTCAGCAGGTAAGGCACGAAACGCTTGTCGCACGACAGTTCGTTGCCGATACGGATGAACGGGGTACGGTCGGCAATGCCGGAATCCGTGAGCATGGCACAGATTTCATCCACTGCCCGGTTGGTGTACGACAACAGCAGGATGGAGGTATCCGGTTCGCTCAGGGCTTCTTCCACCATGAAACGCAGGGCACACGAGGTCTTTCCGGTACCCGGAGGACCTACCAGCAGAAAGTAGTCCTTGGCTTGTTTCTCTTTCAGGATGAGCTCGTTGAAACGCCCGTAATCGCCGTTCAGTTTGACGTCCTCCAGTTGTGCAGGCGGGCGTACACCGAGCAGCAGTTCTTTCCGGTCGGCCTGTGCGGACAGAAAAGCATACAGTCCACGGAAGCCGTTGTTGGCAGAAGTATCCGAGAAATCGTGTTCTACGGCAAATACCTCTTCTTTACCGCCGATAATATCTTTATTTTGTTGTCCGTTGCGCAGTACTAAGGTCATGCGGTCTGGCTGCAACTCCAGAATGTTTCCCTTCATGAGAATCTGCTTTCTCATGTCCGGTTCTTCCTTATACGCATAGAGAATCACCATGTCGCCCGTACGGAAGTTGGGCAGGAAGTCCTCGTCCTGTGCCGGAATGTGCAGTTCAATGAGGTCGTATCCTTTGCCGGGGCCGCTGCTTTGCTTCTCCTGGATGGTCAGTCCGGTCAGGATGTTACCCGCCTCCAGTTTCTCGTGCAGCGGGATATGCCAGTTGCCGGCAAATCCGTGAGATGCATCGTTGCTTCCTCCGGTCTTGCTGAGAATCTGTTCCTTTGATACGAACGTAAAAAAGCGGTTGAAGTAAGCCCGCTCCAGCGGTGTACAGCGCTTCAGGGTATTGATGGCCGTCTGCAGTTGCGGTTCCTGGTAGTCGTTCCACAGCTTTCCGCCAATCTGCAATTCGTTCAGCAAATCGGTGCTCAGTGAGTCTACAATTTCTCCGATAGCTCCTTCGCCTAATCGCATTTCGTTGTATACGATGTAATTGCGGAGCTTGATGCTCTCCCGGAACAAATTTTCGGCAAAATGTTCTATCAGCAATCCGTCGGCATACTTGGAATAGAGCAGGAAGGTCTGCATATTGGCGGTTTCCTGTCCGAAATTGTACATCAGTACGCCTTGGTAGAGCATCATCTGAATGAAATGATCTTCCTTATGGCGACGGTGGTATTCGTCACGCTTGCCGGCCTTCTGTTCGATGAGTACCTGGAAGTCTTTCTGCATCATGTCCACACGTCCCTGCAATCCCAGTTTCTCACAAATGAAAGAGGCTTCGAGCAGGGTATTCTTCTTGTTGAAGTTCCGTATGTTATGAGGCAGCACGTCGTGAACAAACGAGCGGATGTTCATCATCTGCGCCTGTGCCTGTGCGTGAAAGTCGGCCGGAAGAGGGCAGGTACAGAAATCGAGGGCCGAAGCGGCAAAGAATTTCTTGATGGTGCGGGGGTAGCTCACTGGCTCCTGCGGCTGCTCGTTGATATAGTCGTCGAGAAACTGGCTGGCCAGGTTACCCATCAGGATGGGGGCCGTATTGGCTCTCGGCTTGATTTTGTTCATGAAATAGTTGAGCGGGTGGTGCCCGTACTCCCGAAAACAGGCGGCCAGCGAACTGATGTCAATCAGGTAATCGGGGTGAATCACAATAAGGTTGGGAATGTAGTGATTCTCCTCGTCCACGCGCACGTCGAGCAAGTTCAGCGGCAGATTCTCAGAAAGCAGGTCTTTCAGGTAGAGCAGATCGCCGTCATACCCACCTTTGGCATAGTTGATGATGATGAACGGGTCGGTTTCACTGTCGGTCGCCGCAAAAATTTGCGTGTCGTTCCAACTGGTCACCGAAGCCCGTACGTACGGGATGTGCGACAGGCGTGTACCCTGATACGGACGGTTGGAGTGGGGGATTTCCGGAAGAATGGAAGCTGGAATGTCTTCTTCAAAGCCCAGTGAGACAAAGCGCACCAGTGCCCGCAGGTCGTAAAGGTATTCCTGCATGTCGGCCTGAAAACGGTCGCCCATGGCTGCGTTACAGTTACGACGCATGGTCTGGATGGCATAGCGGTCGGAGGGAGTCATTTTCTTCTCCTTGCAGATGTAATCCAGACGGGAAAACAGGTTGGCGAACGAGAGCGTGACACCAGTGGTCAGTTCATAACAAGCCTGCTCCAGCACTTTGTGGAGCAGGATATATTTAGCTTGTAAATTGTCGGGGGCAGCCGTCGGCTGATGATGAATCCGTTCGATGCGGTTGAACAAATCGAAGGATTGAAGTTCGATACGGGACATGTGCAAAAAAGTGTCGGCGGAATATTAGGGCTGCTTGGTCAGGTGATAAATCCGATACGCCTTGGTGAGTCCGCTGAACTCTCCCTTGTATTGTGCGGTTACCTCTTCTTTGATAAAGCAGTTGGTAGTGGCAGCTCCTTCTTCGTTTGTAGAAGAAGTGTTATCAGCAGTCTGGGTAGAAGACGTTTCATCCTCGAACAGCATGAAGGTGTATGTTTTCTTGGTGCTTCCTGCCATTTCTACCTGAATTTGCTGGTAAGGTTCACCGGTATCTTCCGTGTACTTTAATGTACGTTCAAAAAGTCCGATTTGATAACTCCCGGTATAGTTAGGAAAAATTGTCAAGTAGCCGTATAATAGAGAGGCGTCTGAGTAGGTGAATAACAAGCGTCCGCCCGATTGAACCGGAGCGTCTTCGGCAATCCGTGCAAGCAGTTCCGTTTCTTCTCCTTTGGTAAGATTATCACCTTCCACTTCTGCACTGATGCTTTCTACCCGGTAGTTGTTTTGCGGGTTGTTGACAACAATCGTCAGTGTGTAACTGTTGCCTGAGCGGTCAGCAATGAGGGTAGAGGTTTCTCCGATGCTGACTGGAATGAATGTCAGGGTGTCGCCGTCGTAGCGGTAGTCTACGACCTCCTTTTTCTCATTTTTGATGGTATAATTCCCGTCTCCTCCCCGAATCAAGAATTTTTCGCCTTTACTGAACGGGCTGATTTCCAGTTTACCGTCAGTTATTTGTTGATGGTCGGTAGCACTTACCAGGTAAATGGGGCCGTGGTCATCCTTGCATGCCATAAAGGAGAGGATGAGTACAATCAGAAGTATTCCATGAAAAAAATGTGTTCGTTTCATAAGCCGTATATTTGAATTGTTACTTCAAATATACGACTTTTTTTGAATTTGTGAGGAGTATGGGATAAAAACAAAGGTCAGTCCGTCTGGCTCTTTTTTCATTTAAGAGGAACGTAATCTTATTTTATTGTTATAAAAATACTTGAATTCATTCTTTATATCTGAAATCCGTAGTTTTATTACGAAAACACATGTTATAATTTTGTCTATGCGATTTTATTCCTATCTTTGTACAGTGTGATAGATAAATTTATCGAATATGATAGCAGAATTCGTCATTGAAAATTTTTTCTCAATAAAATCTCCGCAAAAAATAAGTTTTGAGCCTTCATCAGATACTTTTATGTCTGATGAATATTCTTATGAAATTAAGGATGGAGTAAAGTTGCTGAAAGTTGGAATCATCTATGGTGCCAATGCTTCCGGCAAAACCAACATCCTGAATGCCATTGAATTTTTCAGGATGCTTGTGTTACGGATGCCCAAAAACCGAAATGAAAAAACAGGAGTCGTTCCTTTCATGCTGGATGACACGTCCAGGAAAGAAAGGACGAAGATGTCTATGGTATTCTATATCAATCGGTCGAAGTACATCCTTAGTTTTGAATTGGATGCAAACTATATTCATTCCGAGACATTGATTGTTTACGATTCCATTCGTCCTACCAAACTATACAGCCGCAGTTATGACCCGGAAACAGATTCCACGACAATTGATTTCGGCGTAAACTTGAAAATGCCACGCAAGAGTCAGGATGTGATTTCCGGCAACACAATCAACAATTGCAGTGTGCTTGCCGCATTTGGCAAAAGCAATGTAGAACGGACTAGGTTAAATGAGGTGTACGATTACTTCGCCAAACAAGTAAAAGATGTGCTTTCGCCAGGTATGCTTCTTTCAGGCTATGTCAAATCACAATTGGACAAAGACGAATCGGGCGACTTGAAGCAGTTCATATTAAACTTTTTGAAAGCATCCGATTTCAACATAGAAGATGTCGTATTACACGAAGAGGAGGAATTGATTACCCCGGAACTGGAACAACTGATTCAGAACGCCCCTATTGGTGATGAAGCAAAAGCCGAAATGCTTAGAAAAGGGAAAATCACAAATGCAGAATTGACATTTAAGCACAAGGTAGGTGACAAGCTATATGATTTATCGGAAGAATACGAATCGAATGGTACAATGAGATTTTTGGGAATGGCGGTAATTCTGAACTTCCTGTTAAAGACTAACCGTTTTGTACCTATTGATGAAGTAGAGACAAGCATCCATTATGAACTATTGGCTTATTTTATAAAAGTCTTTTTAGCGAACAGCGAAGGAACATCCCAAATGCTGCTTACAACACACGATATCAATCTTCTTAATGAGGATTTCATTCGCCGTGACACAATATGGTTTACGGACAAAGACGAATACGGAGAAACTAAAATAGTACGTCTTTCATCTTTGGGACTTCATAAAAACCTTTCCCCTTATAATGCTTACAAACAGGGTAAATTAGTAAAGCTGCCGTTCCTTGGCAGTCAATACATTAACCTAAACGAGTAATGATATGAGGCGGACAGTAACATTTCATTGAAAGTTATAAGCAACTACTTTCTGAGTTACAGAAGTATATGCCGAGATATGACAGGATCAAACGATACTTCATAAGAAGCAATCTCTATAAATATTTGACGAAGAACGGCGATTTGGAATGGGATGTGTCAAATTCTGAAAAGCTTTGTCAATTATGTAAGGAATCACTGGCGGATTTGATGGTGTATTCGGAGATTCATAAGGTTATAAAATTATTAGGAAATATGTAACCAAAAGTGTATTTCACTGTTTCCTATGATGGAATTCATCTTTTCAATAGTATTGAAATAATAAAAATAAAGTTATGGAATTATTATATATCTATATTTGCGACGACAAACGTAATATTAAAGACTGTGAGTATAATTTTTCTCCCAATTACAAATTTTCATATAACCCCCAATTAAAAACCTTTTATATGCAAAGGTGTGATTCTCTATATAATGGTTGGTTTGGACAAAATATAGTTAATATTACGGCTGTAGTTGGAAAAAATGGTTCAGGGAAGACTAATTTACTTGACTGTATAATAAAGGCTTTGTGTGGTCAAGGTGGAGGCTTTATATTTTACAAGTATAATGATTGTATATATTCAAATATACCAAAACAACTTTCGGATTATAAATTCACATTTGAAGTAATTCAATTCGAAAGATTCGGTTCTCCATTGAACTCTGCATTAAAAGAATATATTAATGATACGTTTGTTACTTTTTATTCACCGTCTATAGACAGGAACTTATCAAATGGAAGTTTTCATTACTCTAAGTTTAAGGACATTTCAAATTCTCATATTCTTCGTCAGCCATTAAGTCGATTAACGCAAGAACCGGAATATGCTCGCATGTCAGAAGTTGACATAATGCAAACAAATGATTTATTTAAAATATTATTATTATTTATTTACTCACAT
>OCHO01000106.1_pt1 | contig 90391 bp, 86 predicted proteins | sample 1538441 | NCBI WGS metagenome assembly OCHO01 (sample SAMN04571691, study PRJEB22368) | human gut metagenome | biome: human gut; material: stool | host: Homo sapiens | place: Luxembourg | collected 2012-06-29
CATGGCAGCAGGTCCTGCTTCTTATGGTATGACAGATACTATGGGACGTATGCACAGTGATGCACAGTTCGCAGGTTCTTCATCTGTACCAGCTCACGTAGAGATGATGGGTCTGATCGGTATGGGTAACAACCCTATGGTTGGTGCTACTGTTGCAGTTGCAGTTTCTGTTGAGGAAGCAGCAAAGGCTGGAAAGTTCTAGAGACAATGAGCCGTGCATAACGGATAAAAAAATGGCTGGTCAAGCTTGCTTGAAACCAGTCATTTTTTTATCCGTTTATATAGGGCGAATGCCCGAGACCGGGTGCATGCGAAGCATGCGCCGGTTCACGGCTCATTGTTGGAGCGAAGCGGAAACGAAGTTGCATTGCGAATGATTTCCTGTTTATTTTTTATTCTAAGTATTCTCTAAGCCATTCCACAACGTTTGCCGTGTATGTGGATTCGGTTATATCTTGTATATTATTTTCCACAAAATGTAAATCTGGGCTCGCGGGAGAGAAATTAAGCGGAAAAACCCACGACGTGGGCGTAGGCGGAGAAAAGCAAGCAGAAAAACCCAAACCGGAAGCTAATCGGAAAGATACGGAGATGAAGCTGGGTGTGAGGGAGAGAAATTAAGCAGAAACCCCCACGATATGGGCGTAGGTGGAGAAAAGCAAGCAGAAAAACCCAAACCGGAAACTGATCGGAAAGATACGGAGATGAAACTGGGTGTGAGGGAGAGAAATTAAGCAGAAAACCCCACGGCGTGGGCGTAGGCAGAGAAAAGCAAGCAAGAAAACCCAAACAGGAAATTAATATAGTAAATATCTGGAAATCAGGGTTGAAATCATATCCATGACAGAAGAAAATTACACATTGTTATTTCCATATATGTATGATAGTGTTAATATGAATGAAAGAATATTGCAACAATCCTTTGTATATTTGGGAGGAGGAAAAATATGTCATTAAAGTTAAAAGATGAAGATTCCACAAAACGCATGAAAGATATGCAGGAAGAATTAAAAGATCCTTCACTGGGGGAGTTCAGCGATTTAGAACAGGATCCATATGTCATTGAATCCAAAAGGACAACTCCAATCGATAAGCCTGTTTATCAACCGGATGGAAAGCTTTCATCTGCAACAGATAGAAATCCATATATTTTGTCAGAGGAAAAACAAGCACGAATCTTTGGAGAAGATTTAGGTGACAAAGAAATAAGAAAAAAGTCCGTCCGTAAGGAAGTGATGATAGTTATGTTTGTCGGGCTGGCTTTGTTGTTCGCGGGACTTGCGGCATATGTACATAATGATCTGTTTTTAAGAAAAGCTGAGACCGTACCAGGTATTGTAACAGAAAAACGTATGCATAGAAATCATGCAACTTGCACCATCTTTGTGGATTATGAAGTAGATGGAAAAACATATAATGAGATATATGTGGGTGATGGACATGATATGCAGATAGGGCAGAAGGTAACGGTATATTATGATCCGGAGAAACCAACCAAAATAACGGATGGAAGGAAAATCCCGACAATGTCTGTCTATCTTGTTATAATAGGAGGGGCTTTGTTCCTGATTGGCGGCTATCTCGTATTCTGGATGAACCAGAATCCTGACAAGGGAATTGAGATTTATAACAGGATATTCAAGAAGCGTGACAAATAAACAGAATCTGTGTGTAATAGAAGAAGTTTTGTAAAACTTTAAACTATAAGTACATAGATAATTAATCGATTCCTTAATGAAAAATGCATTATTGTACAGAAAATGTACGAAAAATGCAGAAAAATGTAATAGTGATTTTCACACATACATGGTACAATATTGAATAGATGCAGGAATGTGAATTTTGCACCAAAGAAAAATTATCATTATCGTGGCATTGCTGGTCATTTTATTTACCAGTTATGTCAAATCACCACCGGATAAGGCGTATATCATTTCCGGTTTAAGAAAGACACCGAAGATTCTGATTGGTAAAGCAGGCTTGAAGCTTCCGTTCTTCGAGCGGAAGGATGAACTGTTGATCAAGCAGATCAGTATCGATATCAAGACGGACGATTATGTTCCGACACTGGATTTCATCGGTGTTAACATTGATGCAGTTGCGAAAGTTAAGATCCGTACGGATGAAGAAGGTATGCAACTTGCCATGAAGAATTTCCTGAATATGAAGGAACCGCAGATTATGGAAGCACTGGTGGATTCTCTGCAGGGTAATATGCGTGAGATTATCGGTACGATCAGTCTGAAGGAGTTGTGTAACGATCGTAAGTCCTTCGGTGATCAGGTGCAGGAGAAGGCGCAGGTGGATATGAATCGTCTGGGTATTGAGATTATTTCCTGCAACATCCAGCATGTAGAGGATCAGAATGACCTGATTATCGCGCTTGGTCAGGATAACATGGCAGCAATCCAGAAGAATGCAAGTATCGCCAAGGCAAACGCAGACCGTGATGTAGCGATCGCACAGGCACAGGCGAGAAAAGAAGCGAACGATGCAAAGGTATTATCCGATACGGAAATTGCCGTGAAGCAGAATGAGCTTTCTATCAAGAAGGCAGAATTAAAGACAATCGAAGATACGAAGAATGCGGAAGCAGATGCGGCTTACGAGATTCAGAAGGAAGCACAGCGTAAGACAATCGAGGTTACAAAGACCGAGGCAGATATCGCACGTCAGGAGAAGGAAGTTGACCTGAAGAAGAAGGAAGCCGAGGTTATGGAGCAGTCCCTCGATGCGGATATTCGTAAGAAAGCGGAGGCGGACAAGTTCGCAAGACAGCAGCAGGCAGATGCGGAGCTTTACAAGCGTCAGAGAAATGCCGAGGCAGATAAGTTTGAGAAGCAGCAGGAAGCTGAGGCGAAGAAGGCACAGGCAGAGGCAGAGCTTTTCGCAAAGCAGCAGGAGGCAGCAGGTATCCGTGCAGTCGGCGAGGCAGAGGCGAAGGCAATCGAAGCCAAAGGTCTTGCAGAGGCAGAAGCCTTAGAGAAGAAAGCCGAAGCGATGAAGAAGTATGGTCAGGCAGCGATGGTGGAAATGATCGTGAAGGCATTGCCGGAGATGGCAAAGGCAATCGCAGAGCCACTCTCTACAATCGACAAGGTTACGATCATCGACGGCAACGGCGAAGGTTCCGGTGTCGGTTCGATGGGGTCGTATGTGCCACAAGTCCTTGCAAAGACAATGGAGTCTGTGAAGGAAGTAACAGGTATCGATATCGCGGATATTATGCGTGCAAATACATACGATGCAAAGGTTAACAAGAATGTGAACATCACAGGCCTGGATGGAATCAAGGTAGAAGCTCCTGCAGAGGCGGGAACTTCCGTAGATACAACTGTGGAGTAAGATAATGTGTAAAACAGAAAACTTTTAAGATAAAAGAGGAAAGGTACTTTAACTGGTACCTTTCCTCTTTTATCGATACTATTTCTTTCACTGTGAAAGTGAATGAAACTTGATTCACGAAATCTTGCAGTTCTATCACGTAAAAAAGCAGGTAACGGGAATCGAACCCGCCTATCCAGCTTGGGAAGCTGGTGTTCTACCAATGAACTATACCTGCAATAAAACAAATATAGTACAGACAGGCACGAAAGTCAAGCATCGGATTGCCCGGAAGAATGCAGCCAAAAAGGGTTATTGTAAATCGCGGATTCCTATATTATAATATTTTATTATGCTGAAATCAGATCTGGAAGGAGTAAGGTAAGAAATGCCTTTTAACAATAATACAAAGACAGACATTCAGATAAGAAGATTCACATTTCGGATCGTCATTGTGTTTTTGCTTGCCATCACAGTTGCAACAGGAACCATCACTTTGATCCTGACAAGAAAATCCTCCCAGGAAATGAAATCAAAGGTTGTAAACCTGATACAGGCAAACACCCAATTGCAGATATCAAATCTCAATCAGTATCTGGGAAGAATTGAAGATACCGCAGCATTGCTGTTCTCGGATGATATCTATTGTGAGTATGATGCAACGAAAGAGGGGCAGGATGCATTCGAGAAGATACAGCAGGAGACAGCGATTGAAAAACGTTTGCAGGATATTAATATTCTTCAGAACTTCTCTGATTTTGGAATTGTATACGCAGATGATTCATCGCTTGGTTCAATATCGAATACGACGCTCGAGTTGTTCCCGGATGGTGGACTATATGCGTATCTGGAAGGGCATATTACGGACGAGAGGAAAGAGTCCGGCTGGTTTTTCGATTATGAGCGGTGCTATGACAGGCTGTATTACGTAAAAAGACTGAATGAGCATGCAATCATTGTGGCAGCATTTTATAGCCGGGAACTGAGCCAGTCTTTTACAGATATGGAGGATGTGCCGGGGATGCAGAGCTATCTTGTGGATTCGGCACATTCGATTGTCTATGCTGAATCAGGAGAGATACTTGGACGGAATGCAGAAGAAGTCTGGAACGATCTGCCGGATGGATATAGCAATTACTGGATTATAGGCGACAAGGAAGTTGTAGTAGTTGGAACCTGCAAGAACGACTGGCAGGTAATATGTGTGGCTCCGGAGAACGTGCTATTTGCGGAACAGCTTGGAATCACCCGGTTTGCTATAATTGTATATATTATTATGCTTGTGGTTGCTATGACGGCGGCAGGAATCCTGTATTCACAGGTGGCAGTAAAGGATGGCGTGCTTTCGCAGATCAGGCAGAAAGCAGATTACGATCAGCTGACAAATGTGTTGAATAAGCAATCATTCCGTGATCTGGTAGATACAAAGCTTGCACATGCAGGAGAAGGAACAAAGCATATCTGCATGATGCTGGATATGGATAATTTTAAGCTGGTAAATGATACATATGGGCATCAGGAAGGGGATAAATTTCTTAAGAAATCCGTAGTAATCTTCCGGGAAACTCTTGGAACACAGGCAATCATCGGGCGTATGGGCGGAGATGAGTTTGCGGTGTACATTCCATTTGAGCATGAGGAAGAGACCGTTATACGGGAGGAGGTTGCCCGGAGGCTGGATGCACTTTTGGATGCATTTCATAAGCAGTTTGATACACACTATGAATCGTGCAAAGTCTCACTTTCAGCAGGAATCTGTCTGAGAATTACGGTAGATGGAATAAAACTTGGATTCGAGGAATCTTATCAGATGGCGGACCGTGCGTTATATGTATCAAAAGAAAACGGAAAACATCAATACAATTGGTATGAGGATTGATTGGCAGATATGAGGTACATGGGAAAAATGAAAAATAAATATCGTGGAATCAGCATCTGTCTCATTGTATGTCTGATTTTCTTATCCGGGTGTTCCGGAAATAGCAAACCGGTAGTCTATGAATCCACGACGGAGATTTCCTACTCCTGGTGGGGAAATGATGACCGGCATCGGTACACACTACAGGCATTGGATATATTTACAGAACAAAACCAGGGACAGATAGAGGTGCAGGCAAACTATGGAAGCTGGGGCGGATACGAGAACAAAATGCATATTTATATGCGCTCCCACAATGCACCGGATGTGATGCAGATTAATTATGCGTGGCTGTCGGAATATGCAGACGAAGAAAATGGCTTTTATAACTTGTATGATCTGAAAGACATCATTCATCTGGAGAATTACACTCCGGAGGAGCTTGCTTATGGGGAAATGGACGGAAAACTGTATGCCGTTCCGATTTCATTTAATACACCAATGTTTTATTATAACAAGACGATTTACGCATCGTATGGCCTGGAGATCCCGAAGACGTGGGATGATCTTTTTGCAGCGGCTAAGGTTATGAGCCGGGATGGAATCTACCCGCTTGGAACGACAAAAAAACAACTCTTTCTGATGCTGGTTGCATATCTTGAACAGATAAAGGGAAAGGAGTCCGTGAAAGCAGATGGGTCATTGCAGCTGACAAAAGCAGATATTGCATTTATGCTTGATTTCTATAAGCGTCTGATTGATGAAGATGTGCTGATGCCGATCGACTCCTTTGATCGAAATGCTTTTTCGACAGGAAAGGCAGCGGGAACGCTTGCGTGGATCAGTGATGCAGCAAATTATTGCACACCATTGGAAGAGAACGGTGCGGAGGTTATTGTAGGCGATTATCTGCAGGATGCAGCTGCGAGGAAATTCGGGTGGTGTGTAAAACCAGCTACGATGTATGCCATCAGTGCAACAACGGAGTATCCGGAAGAAGCGGCAAAGCTTCTGGAGTTTCTGCTTAATAGCAGGGATATGGCACAGCTGCAGGGAACCGAAAAAGGTATTCCAATCAGTGACGCGGCAAAGGCAGCGCTGCAGGAAACTCAAAAGCTCAGCGGTTATGAGAAACAGGCAGATGACATGCGTGAAAATTACGCAGACCGGCTGGAGATATTGCAGCCGGTATTGGAGAACGAAAGCGTCTATGATGGTTTTAAGGTCAATGCGGACTATTATATCTATGATAAGCTTTCCGAAGATGAAGTTGTAGAAAAATTATATGAAGCAATTTACTGATATCGGGAAAACAATATAGTGTGATTGCATAGGTCATTACAGAAGAATACATAGAAGGAAGGATGAACAAAGTGGCATATAAAAGTGTAGATGAATTAGAGCATTTCCGGTTTGACGACTGTCAGATCGATACATTTGCAGTGACAGAAAATGGTGTGGAGCTTATGGTAGAAGCACTGATTGTGAGAGCGGACAACAGCCAGAATACAAATTATACAGAAAGCTATGCCGGTACGACGAAGATCCGGATAACAGATGGAAAACTGATCCGGTGTGTGCGTGATGGCTACAAGTATTATGATGCAAATGATGTGCTGCAGTCCGAGGTTCCGGATTATGAACTGTCTGTTGCGGAAACGACAGATTTTCCAAAAACCTGTGAAGGGGCATATCTCTTTGAGATGAAGCGGGATGCGGATGGATACGTGCTTGGAATCGAATTTGTGGATCCGGAAGATCAGACGGTAGGTGATTCATATCAGGTCTATGTGACAGGAACGCAGGTGGCTATGCTGTGGGAGCAGTATATGAACCGGGTGCAGTCATAATGCAGGCGCGAATGCCGGCAGGATGAATATTATGGATAAAAATATTGTGTAGGTAAGTCGTTTCGGGTATTGAAAATGTAGAAATTTTTGCGGCTATTTTTGAAAAATGTAGCAAAATTCATAATTGACAATTAAAAAAGTATAAGTATAATATTGGTAGTACCAAAGTGGTGCTACCAATTTGCTTTTTATAGGAGTTAGGGAGTCATTATGAAATACTTACGACAGTTTCTGTTAATCTTGTTTATCTCCTTTTTAGGAGAGTTGTTAAAATACTTCCTGCCATTGCCGATACCGGCAAGCATCTATGGCATGGTGATTTTATTTATCGGGTTGCTCAGTGGAATCATTAAGCTCGATGCAGTGAAGGATGTCGGGAAATTCCTGATCGAGATCATGCCGGTCATGTTCATCCCCGCAGGGGTTGGTCTGATGGCATCATGGGGTACATTGAAACCGGTGTTAGTACCGGTCAGTGTGATCACGGTTGTAGCACTCGTTGCGGTTATGGGTGCAACCGGACGTGTATCCCAATGTGTGATCAAGAAATCCAAAGCAAAAGAAAAGGCAAAGGAGCAGGAGATATGAAAGATTTATTTCAGACATCCATGTTCGCAGGTGTGACACTCAGTCTGCTTGCGTATCTGGCAGGTTTATTATTAAAGAAAAAGTTTAAGCTTGGAATCTTCAATCCATTGCTCATCTCGATAATCCTTACGATCATCGTGCTTGTATGTGCGCATATTGATTACGATACGTACAACAAGGGTGCCGTGTACTTAAGCTGGTTTCTGACACCGGCTACGGTCTGCCTGGCGATTCCGCTGTATGAGCAGTGGCAGTTACTAAAGCGGAATGTCAAAGCGGTGATGCTTGGAATCACAGCAGGTGTACTTACGAGTCTGACGACGGTATTTGTACTGTCGAAGCTCATGGGACTTACCCATCAGGAATATGTCACGATGCTTCCGAAGTCCATTACGACAGCTATTGGTATGGGAGTATCGGAAGAACTTGGCGGTTATGTGACAATCACGGTTGCCGTCATCGTAGTAACAGGTGTGATTGGCAACATCTTAGGCGAGTTCATATGTAAGCTCTTCCGTATTACGGAACCAATCTCCAAGGGACTTGCACTTGGGTCTTCATCCCATGCAATCGGTACAGCCAAGGCAATCGAGATGGGCGAAGTGGAAGGCGCGATGAGCAGTCTGGCAATCGCTGTCACCGGAATCCTGACCGTTGTACTCGCATCCGTCTACGCAAATTTCATGTAAGGAAGGGAAAAGGATATAATTGATAGTTGGACATGGTTAAGAATATGTATATGCATTTGTATGTGACTAACAATTCACAAGCAGACCGTTGAAGCACGCTGGTACTTAATGAACGGCAAACTTGTTTGACGTGAATTTAGTACCACTGCGTGATGAACCGAGCGAGAGCGTGTCTGCGTTGAAATGTTAGTCACATACAAATGTAGTAGAATTTAACCATATGCAATTAGGAATTAGGAGGTGTTCGTTATGATTATTACAATTGGTAGAAAATGTGGCTGCTGCGGAGACGAGATCGGTCATGCGTTGGAACAGATCTATCATATTCCATTTTATGATCGGTCGGTCATCTCAGAGCTTGCAAAAGGATATGGAATGTATGACCGGTATCCGGATTTCTATGGGGAAACCCCGATGGATACATTGATGTACACGATATCCCAGACAGAGAGTGAAAACGTGTTTTATGAGACACCGAAGAAAGCATTGTCCGAAATCTTAGACGGAAAAAACTGTATTATTTTAGGTCGATGTGGTAATTATGTATTCAAGGACCGGAAGGATAAGCTTGCAATCTTCCTGACCGGGGATGATGCGATGCGGATCGAGTCGATTGCGAAGAAGCATGGAATCCCGGAGCGCCAGGCGAAGAAGCTTGTACAGGCAACCGATGAACGCCGGGAGGCATACCACAAATATTATACCGGGGAGACATGGGGCATGGCAGAAAATTATGACCTGTGCCTGAATGTCTCGAAGCTTGGAACGGCAGGTACGATCGCAATGATTGAGCAATATATCAGACAGACTGGATTAGAGTAGGTGATGAGAAAATGGAGAAACAGACAACACAGGAATATGAAAAAGCAATCGCCTATATCATAGACCGGATCAAAGAAGGGTCACTGCAATTAGGCAGCAAGCTTCCACCGGAACGAAGGATTGCCGAGGAACTTGGCATCGGCAGAAATTCCATCCGGGAGGCAATCAGCATCCTGCATGGCATGGGACTGATCGAACGGGTACAGGGTTCCGGCAATTATGTGTCAAAGCATGTCGGCGAGTCTATCCGTCAGTCGCTTACGGTGATGCTGGCACTCGGAACGATTACGAAAGAGGAAATATTTGAATTCCGGCGGGTGATGGAGAAGGCAGTCTGCTCGAATCTGATTGCGAAAGGACTGTCCTATGAATATGAGTCAATCTTAGAGACAAAGCTGGAAGAGATGAAATTGTTCGATGGCAAAGATCTGACCGATGTGGACAAGGAGTTTCACGATACCCTGATTCAGGCAACCGGAAATCATCTGTGGGCAGTCTTGATGGAGGCTGTGACCGACGCATACCGGGATTGGATTAACTACGTGATTGAGCTTGCCGATGAATCGGTGCGGGTGAAGCTGCTGCAATGCCATGCGGACATTTACCAAAATCTCGAACAGAAAAATGAGCCAGCCATGCTTTTGGCGATTGACAGGCATTATGATTTGATAGAACAGATGGTTTAATTATGTTAAAAATGCTAAAATAACAATCTGTTTGGGTTGTTTTTTTATAGAAAAATACGTTTTACTTTCGACAAAAAAAGGTATACACTTTTCCTTGGGTAGAAAGGATAAAACGAGAAAAGGAGATGGTTTTTTTGGAAGATCTTGCAAAAGACCTGATGGAAGAACTGAACTGTGAGACCGTCTTTACGATTCCAATCTTCGGTGGTATCGACGTATCGGAATCTGTGGTCGTAACATGGATTATCATGGCAGTGCTAGTTCTTGTGGCAATCATCCTGACAAGAAACATGAAGATTGATCACATCAGCAAACGTCAGGCAATCGCAGAGACGATTGTTACAAAGCTGACCGGTATGGTGGAGGATATGATCGGACCGGAAGGAAAAGCGTATGTCCCATATCTGACAACTGTATTGCTGTATATTGGTGTATCAAACATCATTGGATTGTTTGGATTCAAGTCCCCAACCAAAGATTTAAATGTCACGATCGCACTTGCGGTTATGAGCATCGTCTTAGTTGAGGCGGCAGGTATTTACCATCTGGGTGTGAAGAAGTGGCTGCATAAGTTCGTAGAACCGATTGCAATCGTTACTCCGATCAATATCTTAGAGGTATTTACACGTCCATTGTCGCTGTGCATGCGACTTTTTGGTAACGTGCTTGGTGCATTTGTAATTATGGAACTGATCAAGATGGTTGTTCCGGTTGTTCTGCCGGCAGTCTTTTCTTTGTATTTTGATCTGTTTGATGGATTGCTGCAGGCATATGTATTTGTATTTTTGACATCACTGTATATCAGTGAAGAGATTGAACAATAAACGAAAAGGAGATAATTAGTATGGGTACAATAATCGCAATTGGTGCAGGTATTGCAGTTTTAGGAGCGCTTGGCGCAGGTATTGGTATCGGTATTGCAACCGGTAAGGCAGCAGAGGCAATCGCAAGACAGCCGGAGGCAGAAGGTAAGATCAACAAGACATTGATTCTTGGTTGTGCACTTGCAGAGGCAACCGCTATTTACGGTTTCGTTATCGCGCTTATGATCATAGTAATGTTGAAGTAATCACAGGAAAGGCAGGGTGGTAACATGCTCCGGGTAGATTGGAATTTATTACTTACCATAATCAATCTGCTGCTTTTGTTCGTGTTGATGCGGATTTTCCTGTTTAAGCCTGTACAGAAGATCATTGCAGCGCGTCAGGAGGAAGCGGACAGACAGTTCAAGGAAGCGGGCGAGAGCAAGCAGGCAGCAGAGGAAGCAAGAAAGCAGTATGAAGCAAGTCTTGCAAATGCGGAGGAAGCCAAGAAGCAGGTGCTTCAGGAGGCAAGACAGACCGCAGATGCAGAATATAAGCGGATTGTATCAGATGCTGAAAAGACCGCAAAACAGGTAAAGGAAGATGCAATCACAGATGCAGAGAACCAGAAGGCACAGATTCTGAAGAAAGCAGAAAAAGATATTGCCGATATGGTTGTCGATGCAACAGTTAAGATTGTTGGAGAGAAAAAAGGTGCAGACGTGGATAATGCGCTGTACGACAAATTTTTAGATAAAGCAGGTGATGAAACGTGATTCGAGCAGCGAAGGACTATGCAGCGGATTTGAAGCTCGTTGAAAACGCGAAGTCAAATCTGCAGAGCGTAAAGGATATTTTAGAAGCAGTTCCACAGATTGGTGTGGAGTTTGAAGATCCAACTGTGTCGTTAGAGAAGAAACATCTGGTGATTGACCGGGTGTTCCCGAAGGAGATCCGGAACTTCTTAAAGGTGTTGTGTGACAATGGCGATTTCGGATTGTTAGATGAGATCGAGCAGGCATACATGGAGCTGACGAAGACACCGGAGAAGGTGGAGGCACAGGCAGAACTCACATATGTGACACCACCGACAACGGAGCAGATGGAGCGGATCCGGTTGTTCCTTGCGAAGGAATGCAACAATCCGGATATCAAGATCGTCGGTAAGGAGGATGCATCCATCAAGAGTGGATTCATCATCCGTGTTGGAAACAAAGAGTACGACTGGAGCGAGCAGGGACGTATCGACCAGCTGCAGAAGCATATCAACCAGTCGCTTTCCGGCAAGAAGCTGGCAACGGTCAGTGAGGAGAGCATCATTTCCATCCTGCGTGCCGATATCGCAGATTTTGAGCTGGCAGCAAAGGATAAGGAAATCGGTGTTGTAAACTGGGTTGGTGATGGTATCGCGAATGTCGATGGTATCGACCATGCATTTTACGGAGAAATCGTTCTCTTTGATTGTGGCGTCAAGGGTATGGTACAGGACGTAAGACGGGATGAAATCGGTGTTATCCTGTTTGGGCGTGATACAGAGATCAAGGAAGGCAGCCGTGTCGTTCGTACAGGTAAGATGGCCGGTATCCCGGTTGGAGATGCATTCCTTGGAAGAATCGTAGATGCACTTGGTGCGCCGATTGACGGACAGGGTGACATCGCGCAGGATGGTTACCGTCCAATCGAGAACCCTGCACCAAGTATTGTAGATCGTAAATCCGTATCGGTTCCTATGGAGACCGGTATTTTGTCAATCGATTCGATGTTCCCGATCGGTCGAGGACAGCGTGAGCTGATCATCGGTGACAGACAGACCGGTAAGACTTCGATTGCGATGGATACGATCTTAAACCAGAAGGGTAAAGATGTTGTCTGTGTCTATGTAGCAATCGGACAGAAGGCATCGACAATTGCGAAGTTAGTGGATACATTGAAGAAAAATGATGCGCTGGATTATACGATCGTCGTTGCGGCAACAGCATCCGATCCGGCACCGTTGCAGTATATCGCACCATATGCAGGTACAGCACTTGCAGAGTATTTTATGTATCAGGGCAAGGATGTTCTGATCGTCTATGATGATCTGTCCAAGCATGCGGTTGCCTACCGTGCAATCTCACTTTTGCTGGAGCGTTCACCGGGACGTGAGGCATATCCGGGTGATGTATTCTATCTGCATTCAAGATTGCTGGAGCGTTCTTCCCGTGTGACAGCCGAGGCTGGCGGCGGAAGTATTACCGCACTTCCAATCATTGAGACACAGGCAGGCGATGTGTCTGCATACATCCCGACAAATGTTATTTCTATCACAGATGGACAGATCTATCTGGAAAGTGAGCTGTTCTTCGCAGGTCAGCGTCCAGCCGTCAATGTCGGACTTTCCGTATCCCGTGTCGGTGGTGCGGCGCAGACAAAGGCGATGAAGAAAGCAGCCGGAAGTATCCGTATCGATCTGGCACAGTATCGTGAGATGGAAGTGTTCACACAGTTTTCTTCCGATCTGGACGAGAACACGAAGAAACAGTTAGCACATGGACGTGCGTTGATGGAGCTTTTGAAGCAGCCGCTTGGCCGTCCTTTTACAATGGCAGAGCAGGTTATCACATTGGTTGCTGCCAATGCACATGTATTCAGTGATCTTCCGGTAGAGAAGATCAAGGCATTCCGTCTTGGACTGCTGGATGATTTTGCAAAGAATCATGCAGATATTATCGGACGTCTGGATTCATCGAAGGATCTGGCAGACGATGTGAAGGATGCAATCATACAGGCAGCGAATGAATATAAGCAGAGGAGTCTGGAAGACGAAAACGGAGGGAATTAAATGGCGAATGCAAGAGAAATTTCCACACGTATCAAAAGTATCCAGGACACGATGAAGATCACGAAGGCAATGTATATGATGTCTTCTATGAAGCTTCGGAAAGCAAGACAGAAGCTGGAGAATACAGAACCATACTTCTATGGATTGCAGGAGCAGATTGCAGATATTCTGTTACATTTCCCGGATATGAAGCATCTTTACTTCGATAATCGCGGCAAGGATCTGCATGAGACGTCAAAACGACGTGCATTTATCGTCATAACAGGTGATAAGGGTATGGCAGGTGCATACAACCACAATGTGTTAAAAGAGGCACAGAAGATGGTCGATGAGTCGGATTCCTACCGCTTGTTTGTAGTCGGTGAGCTGGGACGACATTTCTTTTCTTCGCAGGGGTATACGCTCGAAGAGGGATTCTGCTATTCGGCGAACAACCCTTCTATCCATCGTGCGCGTATGATTACAGAGCGCATCGTGGAGTTATATAAAGAGGAAGAATTTGACGAGGTATATGTTGTCTATACGAAGATGGTAAACAGCATGAAGGAAGAGGTTGAAGTGCAGGAGATTCTGCCACTCAAGACGCATGAGTTTATCAAGAAGGAATTGCTTGAAGATTCCCAGAAGGGATTAGGAAACAGTGACCGTGAGGCTGCGGAGCAATCCGATGACTGGTTTTTGATCTATCCATCTCCGAAGAAGGTTTTGGAGAAATTGGTGTATAACTATGTAACAGGTTTTATGTATGGTGTTCTTGTTGAGGGCTCGGCAAGTGAGGAAAACGCCAGAATGATGGCCATGCAGGCGGCAACGGACAATGCACAGGCAATGCTGCATGAACTTTCAATCGAGTTTAACCGTGTGCGCCAGGCAGCAATCACACAGGAAATCACCGAGGTGATCGGTGGAGCCAAGGCACTCAAGAAGAAAAAGAAGAAACAAGCGAGGTGAACGATCGCATGATGGAAAATAAAGGTAAGATCGTACAGGTATCCGGACCGGTTGTCGATGTCGAGTTTGCAGATGGGAACCTTCCGCGGATTAAGGATGCCTTGTATGTGATGAACAATGGAAAGAAATGCGTCATGGAAGTATCCCAGCATATCGGTGACAATGTTGTGCGCTGTATTATGCTTGCTGCGAGCGAAGGCTTGTGCAGAGATATGGAAGTGACAGCAACCGGATCCGGTATTCAGGTTCCGGTCGGAGAGCAGACATTAGGACGGCTGTTCAATGTACTTGGTGAGACATTGGATGGAAAGGAAAGTCTGGAGAATGGTGAGCATTGGTGTATCCACCGTGAGCCGCCAACATTTGAAGACCAGAGCCCGGTTGTTGAGATGCTGGAAACCGGTATCAAGGTTATTGATTTGCTTGCCCCATATGCAAAGGGTGGTAAGATTGGTCTGTTCGGTGGTGCCGGTGTCGGTAAGACCGTCCTGATTCAGGAGCTGATTCACAATATCGCAACGGAGAGTGGTGGTTATTCCATCTTCACCGGAGTTGGAGAGCGTTCCCGTGAAGGTAACGACCTGTGGAATGAGATGAAGGAATCCGGCGTTTTGGATAAGACAGCGCTGGTATTTGGACAGATGAATGAGTCACCGGGTGCCCGTATGCGTGTGGCAGAGACGGGACTTACGATGGCGGAATATTTCCGTGATGTAAAAAAGCAGGATGTGTTGTTATTTATTGATAACATCTTCCGTTTTGTACAGGCAGGTTCAGAGGTGTCCGCATTGCTTGGACGTATGCCTTCTGCCGTTGGATACCAGCCAACTCTGGCAAATGATCTGGGTGAACTGCAGGAGCGTATCGCTTCCACAAAGGATGGTTCTGTAACATCGGTACAGGCGGTATACGTACCAGCCGATGACCTGACAGACCCGGCACCTGCTACAACATTCTCTCATTTGGATGCAACGACTGTATTGTCGCGTAAGATCGTGGAGCAGGGTATCTATCCGGCTGTTGATCCACTGGAATCAACCTCCCGTATTCTGGAGGCAGATGTCGTCGGAGAAGAACATTACCGTGTTGCACGTGAGGTGCAGGAGACTTTGCAGAAGTATAAGGAACTGCAGGATATCATCGCAATTCTTGGTATGGAGGAGCTTTCCGACGAGGATAAGCAGACGGTTTACCGTGCGAGAAAGGTACAGCGTTTCCTGTCACAGCCATTCCATGTGGCTGAGAATTTTACGAACGTCAAAGGTGTATTTGTACCGGTCAAGGAGACAATCCGTGGATTCAAGGCAATCTTAGATGGTGAGATGGATGCGTATCCGGAGGCAGCCTTCTTCAATGTCGGTACGATTGAGGATGTAAAGAAGAAAGCAGAAACCCTGTAAAGGATAGAAAGGGGACGGCGTATGAATACATTTTCACTCAAGATCATAGCCTGTGATAGGGTGTTTTATGATGGACCATGTGAGATATTGAAATTCCCCGGCTATGATGGACAGATGGCGATTCTGGCACATCACGAGAAGATGACGACGAATATTGAAGTCGGTGAGCTGCATTTCCGGACACCGGATGGAGAAGAGCATGTGGCAATCTGTTCCGACGGACTTCTGAAGGTAAAGAATAACGAGGTTGTTGTACTTGTCTATTCGGCAGAAAAACCGGAGGAAATCGACGAGTTCCGTGCACAGGCTGCGAAGGAACGTGCCATCGAGCAGATGCAGCAGAAACAGAGTATCATGGAATACCACGTATCCCGTGCTTCGCTTGCGAGAGCAATGGCGAGATTGCAGGGACATGACCGGTACGAAGTGAAGTAAATAAAAGGATGAAAAAACACCCAACTGTTTAGAAGCAGTTGGGTGTTTTTGTATTTTTCGTGAAGTGGCATTACTCCCGGTTCTTCAGTGCCTCTTCCATAGGAATCTTCTGAATCTTCTTATACTGCAGGAAACTTAATAACCCGTAACATACAATATCCCAGATCACAACCTGAACATAGATAGATGTTCCGATATGAACATTTTCCAGCCAGATATCAAAAGTCCGGAAGAGATAGACAATCATTGTCTTCAGGATGACCGTAGAAAGCGGCAGACTGATTGCTACACTGACAAGGACAGCTATCGCGGTTGAAATAATGTAGATTTTTCCGATTTCTCTGTTGTTGTAACCGAGAATTTTCGTCAGGGAAATCGATTCCGCATTTTTCTCCAACACAATCTTAGAGAGCAGGTAGATAACGATGACGAAGATAATAAGGGAAAGATATTTCATCAAAGGCATCATACGTCCCATCGAATCATTCATCTGGTCACTTAACTTCGAATAGTCCGAAGGTTCCATCGTACTGTAGATGAAACTGTCATCTAAATCATCCAGCGCTTTGTCAGAGAAATATCCTGTGAAATAATCCGCATCCTTCCCGAATGTGTCATTGTAATTATCAATGCTCATAAATACGGAGAAGGCTGCCGGGTAATTGAAGCTGCCGGCAATCCGGAAAGAATATTCTTTATCGCCGTATTTTTCCGTTATTTTAATTGTATCGCCCACTTTGTAATCGTTCAGTTTCATGAACGATTTTGAGATGATTATATCCCCTTTTTCCGCAGGCATAGAAACCTGTGTCAGATACTTTGAATTATCTGCGATTCCATATACAAGCACTTCTTTTCCGCCATCATCCGCAAGCGCAGTCAGACAGTATTTTTCAGCAGATGAATCATCTAGCTCTACTGGTGCTTTGAGTGTATATTGATAGTTTGCAATCAGATGGTCAAGCACATTGTCTGTCTGGTCATTTAGGATTGGAAGCATGCTGGCGGAGAAGATAAACAGGATATTTGCCATCAGGATACCAATCGCCATCGTGATGTAGTTGGAGCGGTTCTGCAGGATTGTACGAATCCGGAATCTTGTCAAAAACTTGAAGTCCGGAAGCTTTGTCACATGCTTTTTCTTACGTTTTGACAGATCATGCCGCAGGAAGTTAAGCGGTGACAATCCAAGCATTGATCGAAGCGCAAGGTAGTTGATCACTAACAGAATCACAATCGGAATCACGGTCGTAAGCAGAAAGGCGTTTGCATTCCAGACAACCTTGAATACAGGCAGAGAGTAGGAATGGTAATACATGTCCTCCATGAATTTACGAAAACAAGTGTAACCGCCGATATTTCCGATCACTGCGGCTGCAAGGAATACACACGTTGGTGCAGCCATATAATGCCGGATGATTTCGCCTTTTGTATATCCGGAAGCTCGCAGGGTTCCGATGGCACCGGCTTCCGATTCAATCGTGCTGAAAGTCATAAGTGCGAAGATGAATGCAAGTAGTGCTATCATGATATAGAGCATCATGACTGTGCTGTTTGTATCGCCGTCCATATCTTCCCTTGTAAATGAGATCGCTTTATTGTTCTGACGCATCAAAAAATCGGTTAGGTAATTTCCCTGTGGAGCGAGCTGTTTGGACAATGTATTCATCAGGTCTGTGCTTGCGTCATAAGAAGCCCGGTCATCAAGATTTCTGTCCGAGAAACGATAAGCAAAGCTGTAGGTAAGCTTGCTTTCGGAGAATTCCTTGAAATAATCTGCAGTGACAAACCCCGTGGTAAATGTCGTTGCGCTGAACATCGAATCAGAGTTATTCTCGAACAGACAGCTATAATCCGGGACAGCAACTGTTCCGCAGATTGTTAAATCCTTTCCGTCAAAGGTGAGGGTGTCACCGATTTTGAGATTGTTGTTTTCTGCAAAGAGACGGTCGATGGCAAGTTCTCCGTCCTTCTCCGGTGCGTGCCCTTCAAAGACCGAATATGTATTCAATGCCTCACGGTTCTCGTAGAGACGAATGGAATAATTGCTGTTACCTTCAAAGGTGTAATCAAAATTATAGAAGTACTGTTTGTAGATGGTTGCTTTTGCTGTGCCTGAATCTGTCTGGTCAGCGATTTTCTGCAGATCAGCGACAGAGATTTCGCTGTTTGTAGAGAAATGTCCATCCTCCAATTTATATGTCTCGATACCATCGTCATAGGTGTGCATCATGCTCAGGGAAGTAACCAGCATACCACTGACGATTGAAATCATAAATGTCAGAAACAAAAAGATGGATATGTATTTTCCTTTTTCTTTTCTGATATCCCGAAGGATGCGTTTACGCAGTGGATTTTTGATTGTTTTATCAGCCATATGCATTCACCTACCAATCTAATTCCATCGCCGGTGTCTTTGTTTCGTTTGTATATTCTTTCCGGATCATACCGTCGCGGAGCTTGATCACACGGTCTGCCATGAGTTTGATGGCATCGTTGTGCGTAACGATGATGATGGTATTTCCGTATTTCCGGTTGACGTCTTCAATCAATTTCAGAATATCCTTGGAGGTATTGTAATCAAGGGCGCCGGTTGGCTCATCACAGAGTAGCAGATCCGGATTCTTGACGATGGCACGACCGATGGATGTACGCTGTTGCTGACCGCCGGAAAGCTGGCTTGGAATCTTATCCTTATGCTCCCACAGACCAAGTGTATGAAGCAGGTCGTCGACATCAAGTGGGTTGCTTCCGAGGTAAGCGCCGACCTCGATATTCTCCTTGACGGTCAGGTTCGGAATCAGGTTATAGAACTGGAATACGTAACCTAAGTGTTCACGTCGGTAGAGAGTCATCTGCTTTTCGTTCATGGCAGACATGGCAGCACCGTTGATGATGATCTCTCCCTTATCATAGCTTTCGATGCCGCCGATGATGTTCAACAGGGTAGACTTACCGGAACCGGATGGCCCGAGCAGGACGCAGATCTCGCCTTTCTCAATACCGGTAGAAAGTCCTTTTAAGACTTGTACACGGTTGTCTTTTTCACCATAGAACTTTTCAAGATTGTTGATTTGTAAGAACATGATTTTCCTCCTTTTATGTGACTGCGAATCGTGAAGCAAAACACGAATGCAGGTGATGGTAGCGAGTTGCAGATTATCACATTTCTACGCAGACTCGCTCGCGCTCACTTCCGCACATAGCAGACACTAAACTCACAAAGCACCAATTCTGCGAATTGTTACTCTGTTCGTTAAGTGCTGATGTGCTACAATGGTCTGCTTAAGAACATGTGATAATCTACAACTCTTACCTACCATAATGCTCGTGTTTTGCGATTACGTGATAGGCAGTGAATATAAAACTCCCAAATGCATTAACCTTTTTCTATTCTCATACGTGAAAACATATGAATATATGTTCACATATAAAATAAACGTGTAATACAGGTTTGTCAAGCGTATTTTCGCTTGCTTTGATGGATGTTTTATGTATTTGGTTAATTGCCGTGGTTATTATAACGCAAAAAGTTAGTCAAAACAAACCATTTATGCAGGATTTTTGAGCTGTTGGGAAATTTTCTCATTTGTGGGTGGCTGGTTGGGTAAAAAAGTTTAGAATAGGGAAAAAACTCTAATGGGAGGAGGTAGAGAAGAGAGCTAGTTGGGTAAAAAAGTCCGGAAACAGGAAATTACTCCAATAGGAAGCAGATAGAGAAAAAGAAAGTATGGATTGAGAAACAAATCACTCTGTGATACCATAGGAAAGAAATAGAAACAAACAAGAAAACAACCAAGGTACATATGAAATACAAGAAAACGATAATCGATAATTCTTGGAATAAAATCAGGAGGGAATACAAGTGGAACCGAAAGCAGTCGTGAATTTACGAAAAGGAGAAGGTCGTACCATCAAGGCAGGTGGACTCTGGATCTTCGACAACGAGATAGAGAGCGTGATGGGAAGTGTGGAAGATGGCGATATTGTCATCGTGCGTGATTTCGATGGATATCCAATGGGACGCGGATTCATCAACCGGAAATCCAAAATTACCATTCGAATGCTGACTCGAGACGCAGAGCAGGATATCAACGAAGCATTTCTCCGTATGCGGGTGAAGAATGCCTGGGAATATAGAAAAGCTGTGATGCAGGGTGAAGATCTTACATGTTGTCGTGTGATCTTTGGTGAGGCGGATTTCCTGCCGGGACTCGTGATTGATCGGTTCTCGGATGTGCTGGTGGTGGAATCCCTCGCACTTGGCATCGATTTATATAAGGAACAAATCGTGGATTTGTTGAAAGAGATCATGGCGCAGGATGGTGTCAAGATCCGCGGCGTATATGAGCGGAGTGACGCGAAGGTGCGCAAGAAGGAAGGACTTGCTCCATATAAAGGATGCATCGGTGCGGAGTTTGAGCCGGTCGTTGAGATCGTGGAGAACGGTGTGCATTATAATGTGGATGTAGCAAATGGACAGAAAACAGGATTCTTCCTTGACCAGAAGTACAACCGGCTCGCGATGCAGAAACTGATCAAGGGTCTGACCAGAGGCGTGCAGGAGACACCGTTGCGTGTGCTTGACTGCTTTACACACATGGGAACCTTTGCATTAAATTGTGGCTATGCTGGGGCGAGTGATGTGTTAGGACTTGATATTTCAGAGTTTGCTGTGGAGCAGGCAAGAGAAAATGCGAAGCTCAATCATTTGGAGAAGACTGTACATTTTAAAGAGGCAAATGTATTGGACGAGCTGCCAAAGCTTGCTGAAGCAGGTGAGCAGTTTGACGTTGTAATCTTAGATCCACCGGCGTTTACCAAGTCGCGCGAAGCAACCAAGAATGCAATCAAAGGCTACCGTGAAATCAACCGGAAAGGCTTGCAGCTTGTGAAAAACGGCGGGTATTTTGCAACCTGCTCCTGCTCCCATTTCATGACACAGGAATTGTTCACGAAGGTAATCGGTCAGGCTGCAAACAGCGTGCACAAGCGTCTTCGTCAGGTGGAATTCCGGCAGCAGGCACCGGATCATCCGATTTTGTGGGCAGCGGATGAGAGTTATTATTTGAAGTTTTACATTTTTCAGGTTGTTGAGGAAAAGTAAGAGGTGTAGTAACAAGATGGGAAAGCTGAATGTGTTTTAAGAAGATAAGAGAGTAGATAATCATTATATAAGTGGCTATCTACTCTTTTCGTTTATAGGGTTTCTTTTCATCTGTTTGGTTCAGAAGATAATCAATGCTTGTTTTATAAATCTTGGATAGTTTAATCAGAATATTTGTGGGGATATCATTTTCTCCGGTTTCATATTTCGAATATCCTGTCTGGCTCATATCCAGAAGTTTGGCCAGATATGTTTGTGATATATCATTATCTTCCCTAAGCTCTCTCAACCTGTTTTTAGTAGAAAATTTACGCACAAAATCACCTCGGATGTATTGTACTTTAATCTAAAACAGGTTAAAACGATTTGTAATAAGATTTTAATATGCAATACAAAAGTATAAGAGGAGAGGATAAGTTATTATGAAGAAGAAAATGTTATTGCAACTACATTTGTAACAGTTGTTCTTGTTGCGGGTATAGCATTTATTGTTAATGGCTGTGCGGATAAAAATACGGATAGTTCCCAGACTGCAAACACAGAGACAAGTGCGACTATTACAGATGCAGATACAGCAGAGAAAGAATCCGTTGATATAGTAGATGCTGACACAGCCAAAGCAGATTTTGATACCGTCAAGACGGGGTCTGAAACTGTCAAGGTAGATGATGCTAAGTCTGAGGATAACAACTCAGGCAAAGAGCCAGCAACACAGGCACCTGCTACCATTGAGACACCAACGACTCAGGTTCCTACCACACAGGAACCAAGAACGGAAGAGCCTACAATTGCTCACTAGCACATATGGAAGACAGTTGTAGATAAAAAAGCTTATGATGAACCTATTTATGAGGAGCAGGATGTGTATGAGTGGCACTCTATGTGGACTGATGGCAGTTATGCTGATGAATTCAGAGATAAGGAGGTTATGTTTGTGTGCACTTACAATGATGAAACATGAAATTTTCTTGCAGAGCGATGTTAGGGTATGTCGGATAAGATATTTACATAGAGCGAATGACTTGCCTATTAACAAGGGCGGATCGAATTAGGGAAAAGATGAAATCTTGGTTAGTGTTAAATTTTTTAATATTATATGTATGTTTTTTTTTAATATACATATAATATTAAAGGAATATAAATATACAAAATGTATTTACTTTTACCATGATTGTGTTAAAATGTGTATAAAGGAGGTAAAAAAATGAATAGACATTTTTATCTTTTAACACTTGATATATATGGTATAAAAAATATTGCAAATCCAATTCATTTAGATTTTTATAAGAAGACAATTAAAAGGGATTTTAATCCCGAAAAATATAAGATTAAAGCAATTTATGGGGAAAATGGATCTGGAAAAACGGCAATAATTACTGCAGTTAAACTTCTTAGAAATTTATTGATTGATAAAAATTATTTATCTGACCATGAGACACAAAAATCACTAGTTGAAATTATAAATAAAAAGACAAGGAATGGATATATTGAATGTGAAATATACGTAGATATAGATGAAGATAGAGAAATTTTGGATTATTATATCTCTTTTGAAATAAAAGATGATGGCAGAATTTATATAACAGAAGAAAGATTAAGTCGCAAAAACGGAAATTATTCAAAAAATTCATATTTATGTGTGTTTGAGTCAAAAGATGGGGCATTAGAGAAGTTTGGAAATGATAAGGTGTACGAATTTGTAAAAGAAAAAACTTTGAATTTATTAGATAAACAGTCATTTGCTTCTAGTATACTTACAATGATGAATGATTTTCCGCATGATAAAGATTTAAATAATGATTTTGTAACTGTAATAGAATTGTTCGCATTTGCAATTTCATTAAATGTTTGCATTGACAATGCAGATATTCATACAAATAATCGGTTATATCAAAAAATACAAAGTATAGAAGAAAATAAAAAAGATTCTTTTACAAAGGAAACATTTAATCAACTAAAGAGGGAAATACTTGAAGCTTCTGGAAGAGATATTTTGGTGCCTAAAAATTTATATAGTTCATATGAAGAACAAATCGCAAAACTTAGTATGTTTATTCAGATATTTAAACCAGAGCTCGTAAATATTGAAGTAGATAAAAAAGATTTTGATCAATTTTATAAATGCAATCTGAAAATGATATATGAAAATTATACTTTGGATCAAGAGTTTGAAAGTCGTGGAATAAAAAAAATGATGGATTTATTTTATTATCTTGAAGATGCATGTATGGGAATGATCACATTTATCGATGAATTGGACTCTAATATAAATGATGTATATCTAGATAAAATAATTGAATATTTTATATTATATGGAAAGGGGCAGCTTTGCTTCACTTCTCACAATCTCTCTCCAATGTCTGTGTTGAAGAAGAATAAAAATGCTATAACATTTATTTCCAGTGTTAACACAGTTCATACTTGGGCTAATAACGGTAATTTGAGTCCTGAGAATGCATATAAGAATGGTTTTATTGAGGATTCGCCATTCAATGTTGATGCATCGGATTTTCTTGGAATATTAGGAGGTACTGATGAGTAGGCAAATATTATTTTGCGTGGAATCCAATAATAAGGCTAGAACTGATTATCAGTATATTGAGGAGACATTGAAAAGATTTTATAAAGTGGATAGAAAGATTAGATATAGAGCAATATATTTAGGATCAAAAACGAAATACAATGCGAAAGATAAAGTAAGAGAGATAAATAAAAATATTAAAACATTTATAGGTGAGACAACTGTTATTTATTTTATTGATGTTGATGATTATGATACTTCTTATGACACAAAGAAATTATATGATGATATAGAAATCTATTGTAAAAAACATGGTTATGAGTTCGTTTTTTTTCATAAGGATGTCGAGGATGTTTATTTGGGGAATTCAGTTAAAGATAAGGAAAAAGTAAGTAAGGTTGCTGAGTTTAAAAGAAAAAAAATGATAGAAAATGTAGATGAGTTTATGTTGAGAATGGACTATCATAAAAGACATTGTAGTAATATACTTAAAGTATTGGATAAGTATTGGCAGAGAAAGTAGACAGTAAAACTACATATACAAGAAATGTTCATTTAAACAAATTATCTGATGATACAAGAAGCATCTAAAGGAGAATCGTTATGAATAAACATATAGAAAAAGCAATGGAGCTTCGAAACGAAACTCCAATGGTAAGCAACTGTTCCCAGACGATTATGCGTTGTTATGCTGAGGATATGGGAATTTCAGAAGAAATGGCAGCAGGGCTTGGCTGTAATTTCGGTGGTGGTATGAAATGCGGTGGTATCTGTGGCGCAATCACAGGTGGTTTGATGGTGCTTGGTGCCAAGGGCGTTGAGAATCCAGCAAAGGTAAATGAGTTTCGCAGGAAGATTGCGGAGAATCATGATGGAATGGTGAACTGTGTGGATCTGCTTCGCGCAAATGCGGCGAAGGGTGGCAACAAGAAGGAACATTGTGATAAGATGATTCAGGAAGCAATCACGCTTATAGATGAAATGGTGTAAAAATTTCTTGACGAAATTTATTATGTAACATAGAATGAGATTAATACAGTGAAAAGGAAGAAATCAATGTTCTGGAAGATGACAACATTGCAATTGAAAAAAGGTTACATTTTCGCTCCTAACGGGGATAGTGCGCCTTTTTTCAGGAATAAAGTCTGATTCATCAGAACCATTCTATGTAAATCAAGGTACATTATCTCCTTAACGATAAAATATAAGTTAAGGAGATTTTTTATGTTTAAAATTAAAAAACAAATTTCGAAGTTGTACATGGCGTCCATCTTAGGCAATCTGTCGCTGACGGGCGCGTGGGTCGCAATTCTTGCAGCGAGAGGATACAGTCTGATCAAAATCGGAATTGCAGAAACGGTGTTTCATATTTTCAGTTTGACGTTTGAGATACCATCGGGCGTTTTTGCAGATGTATTTGGACGAAAGCAGATGCTGGTGGTGAGCAGTATTATGCGTGTGATCGGAAGCATCTGCATGATTTGCTCAAAGAATCTGACGATGGTGTGTGTGGCAATCGCGTGTTTTGCAGTTAGCTATAATTTTTCCTCGGGATCTGGGGATGCGCTTGCATATGATTCGCTGAAATTAGTTGGTGAGGAGGTACGGTATGAGCGTTACGCATCCAATCAGTTGATTTTGTATCGGCTCTGCAATGGCATTTCTACATTGTGTGCAGGTTTTGCACTATTTGTTGGATATAAGATTGCGTATGCGTCGGATATTTTGGTGACCGGTATTCAGATTGGCGTGCTGTTGTCACTTCGCGAGATTCATTTGAATCACACAGGCGCGGAGCGGAAACAGGCGGTGTTGCAGTCGGTATGGAAGGAACTCAGAGGTTGTTTCGTGGAGAGTCTGCGTTTTCTGAAAGAGTCGAAGCGGGCAGTGTTTCTGATGACATGTAATTCCTTTGTCGGTGCGGTTGATATTGTATTGCTGTTTTTCTTACAGGCGAAGCTGCCGCAGACGGGTATGCCGGATTCAGCACTTGGAATAGCCTTGTTCATTATGGAGATGGGAGGAATCCTTGGAGCCAAGCTGATCTTGCAGTGTAAGAAGTTACGGTATCGCTGGGTGTTTGTGATAACGTCTGTGCTCGTTTTATGTGGCGTTTTGATTGAACATACAGGCGTCGCGGTACTTATGACGCTGGGCGGATTTGTAGCGGCATGCAGTGATGATGCATTGCAGGTTCGCACAGATGCAATCTTACAGGAAATGTTTCCGTCTGAGCAGCGGGCAACGCTGATATCAATGGAATCTTTTACATTTTCCATGATTATGATTGTGTTGTCGCCGCTTGCAGGAATTGTATTTTCCGTGTGGTAAAAAGAATTGCCGTCGGTTCCTGTTCGGAGCTGGCGGCAATGTGTTGTGAAAATTCAGAAATGTAACATAGATGAAAGAAATAAAATAGAAGATGTTAATTCCGAAACTGCACGCGGCGAAGCCTAGGGAACAGGCGGAGCGGGAACCCGCATTTGACCTTGGAGAAGAGGGAAGAATAAGCGGCAGTTTCGGCATTTTTGATTTCGTGGGATGTGTGATTTATTGTGCCTTTGAAATCTGGATGTAGTATACAATAGATATTATAAAAAAGGGGGATTATTGACTGAACATGCGAAATTCCTGACTGAACTTCATTTTTAAGATATTTATATGATAAAAAAGACAGCATAATAACAAAAATGAATTTGGGAGAGAAGGGGGATTTTGAGTCAAAAAGTGCTATTAAGAATGTTATAATACAGATTGACGATTAGAAAATAAATGGATATACTAAAAATAAGAATGGGGGTGAGTATATGCCGAACAAGATTAAGGATTTATTAGAGTTATATAAAGAAGAGATTGATAAACTAGGACGAGAGCATTTGGTAAAAATAATTTTGTATGGATCATATGCTCGTGGAGATTTTCGTCAGGATTCGGATATAGACATTATGATTCTTGTGAATGACTTGGATGATAGCTTGGTTGAATATGAAAATAAGGTGGATGATCTAACCTATGATTTTAATTGTAAATATGGAACAGAAATTATGCCAATTGTAAAAAATATAGACCAGTTTGAATATTGGAAAAACGCATATATGTTTTACAAGAATGTGGATCAGGAGGGGGTCATACTTTAATGGAAAAAGATACAGGAAGTTTTGAAGATATAGCACGGAATAAATTGGCACAGGCTATTGATGATTTGGAATCAGCAGACATTTTATTGGGAGCAGATAAATATAGAGCTGCAAATAATAGAGCATATTATGCAGTATTTCATGCAATTGATGCAGTATTATCTATGGAACCAGTTGCGTTCAAAAAGCACAAGGATGTGATTGCCTATTTTAATAAGAATTATGTAAATAAAGATGTTTTTTCGAGAGATATGGGAAGAAAAATATCCAAGTTAGAAATTATTCGTCATAAAAGTGATTATGATGATTTCTACATTGCCAGCAAATTAGATACAGTAAATCAAGTTACTATTGCAAAAGAGATTATTGGTGAAATAAAAACGTATTTGAATATGGAGTAGTGTTTGAAATACATTTTCTATATGGTAAAAAGAATTGCCACCGGTTCCCATCCGGAGCCGGCGGCAATGTATTATGAAAATTCAGAAATGTAACATAGATGAAAGAAACAAAATAGAAGTTGTTAATTCCGAAACTGCACGCGGCGAAGCCTGGGGAACAAGCAGAGCGGGAACCCGCATTTGACCTTGGAGAAGAGGGAAGAATATGCGGCAGTTTCGGCCTTTTTGATTTCGTGGGATGTGTGTGTTGGTGCCGTTGAAATCTGGATGTAGTATACAATAGATATTATAAAAAAGGGGGATTATTGACTGAACATGCGAAATTCCTGACTGAACTTCATTTTTAAGATATTTATATGATAAAAAAGACAAATAAATAATAAAGACGAAATGAAAATACCACCTTCACGGTGGCATTTTTTATGTTCAAAACATGATATTCTATATCCGGCAAGTTATGAATTCGGACAAAACGATTGCACGATCGCCATGACGACGATCAATCCGAATACAACGAGGATGTCTAACACAACCACACCAAATATGCGCAGCGATTTTTTTTCGTGTTGGCACAGAGGCATAAGCTGTCGTACATGGAGATAGTCGAAGATCGAAGCTACGATAAAAAGCATCATAACGAGTGCAAATACACGTTCCACCCACAGTGCCGCTCCGAAGGTATTGTTTACTTTCATGGATAAGCAAAACCATGCCAGAAATATATAGGTAAGCAGTGCAACCGCCATCTTCCAAGGTGTTTTGGAACGGAAACCGGGAGGGGCAAATTGCATATGGTTTGCGGAGGTACCGGGATCGTTCTGTGTTTGAGCATTTGAACGATTGGAAGATGAACCGGATAAATCTCCGGTGAAGGCTTGGTCGGCGTGTGTATAAGGAAAGACACCCCTATTTGCCAAAAACGCCTGACGTAATTCGCCGATGCTTCGATACCGTTCCGCCGGGTTCATCTGTGTACATTTGGCAGTAACAGCATCAATATATGGATTCTGGAAATGCGATGCTTCCGCCATTTCCTTCAGAAGAATCCCCATAGAATAAATATCTGTCTGCGGGGAGGATTGTCCAAATCCGTATTGTTCCGGGGCGGCATAGCCCTGTGTACCAAGCAGGATTGTATCAGAATCTTTCGTGGCTGTATGGTATTTGGCAGCGTTGAAGTCGAGCAGCACGGCTCGGTTATAACTGGTGATGATAACATTCGATGGTTTCACATCCCGGTGGATGATAGCCGGATTATGCTGATGTAACTGTTCGAGGATTGCGCACAGGTCAAGCATATATTGAAGCATCTCGTTCGGCGATATATCTGCGTGGCGGATCTTATCCTGCAGGGATGTTCCGGAGATATATTCTTCGATGACAGTAAGCTGTCCCGTCTCTTCGTAATAGTTTATGATCCGCGGTGTACCTGCGACAGGATTGCGGTATAACTCGGCATAGACGGCGAGGTTATAGACATCAAGCACTTTTTTGATGGCAATCTTTTTTGTCTCCTGGTGCTGAACTAAGTATACATGATGCGGTTCATTTATGGCGGCTATTGGTTTATAATACGAAATAGCGAGACGCTGATCGAGATCCATATGCGTATATCCTTTCTATAGAGCAGGGATATTGATTATACTTCGTCAATCAATTATCCGGGCTGGTTAGTGAAGCTCTGGTAATTGGTAGTCTGATGGATTTATTATAACAGATTGGAGGATGAAATGAAGGAGAAAAATACAAAGGAATTAAATGAGGTCTTAGGGAAGACACATCTCTCGGACTTTGAGAAATATTGCGCGGAGAATAAAGAAAGTGTAAGCGATAATTCGGAAGCATTTTCTATCTATGTGAAGAATCTGTTACAGGAAAAGAAGCTCACCCAGCAGTATGTATTCCTGCAGGCAGATATTCCGGAGCGGTATGGCTATAAGCTGTTGTCTGGGGAGAAACGTACGCGGCAGAGAGATGTGATCCTGCGAATCTGTTATGCGGCGAAATTCAGTCTGGCGGAGACGCAGCGCGCACTTAAAAAATACGAGATGCCGGAATTATATGCGAAGGTCCCGAGAGATGCACTCCTGATGATCGCGTTCAATGAGCGGCCGGGAAGTATCCTGGACGTAAATGATCTGCTTAATCAAAAAGGCTTGCAGCCGCTTCGGACAAGCGGAGTGCAGGATTAAAGGATAATTTTGCCACTGCTGCGGGGGCAACGGAACGCTTCTTAATATGAGATAATTGCAAACAGGAGGTGCCAAAGAAAAGAAACATCATACTGACAAGAAATCTACATATTGAGGAGGAAGAGAAACATGAAAACATGGAAGTTGGTATCGGGCATTTTGTCTATGATTTTATTTGTAATCGTGACATTTCAGTCATGCGCGGCAGGCGTTGCAAACTCACTGGAGGCAAATGGGGAGACGTCCGGCTCGGCAGGTGTATTCGTAGCGATTCTGATGCTTGCGGGAGGTATCGTATCCGTGGCAACGAGAAATTCGGAGAAGAAGGGCGGAAATATCGCTTTGATTGTTCTGTTCGGTCTGGCAGCACTGGTAGGATTTACCGGTTTCGGAAGCTTCTCAGATCTTGCAATCTGGGCAGGCTGGTGCCTGATCAATGCGATACTTGCAGTCGTGGCGATGATAAAGAGCAAATAAAAATCATTTATATATAACAGTTACGGGAGAAATGGTGTTTCAAAGCATCCGCATTTGCGGGTGCTTTTTTATAGCGTAAATGATTGGAAATGTTGGAATCCAGATTGACGATTTTTGAATAAATGTCTATACTGAAAGCAAGTTTTTTACTACAAATAATAGAAAAGAGATACGAACATGACACGACAAACAGGCAGACCGGCCGATGAGACAGGCAGGCTGGCAAAGGAAATACGAACCTATGATTTTTTGGATGCAAACCATGTATGGTATGAGCGGATCGACCACGAAGCAGCGATGACGATGGAGGTTTGCGAGGAGATTGACAAGGCGTTGGAGGCGACAATCTGCAAGAACCTGTTCCTGTGCAATCGCCAGGAGACGAACTTTTATCTGCTGATGCTGCCGGGACATAAGAAGTTCAAGACGAAGGATATCTCGAAGCAGTTAGGCGTGGCGAGACTTTCCTTCGCGAAGGATGCTTATATGGAAGAATACCTGGATATCACGCCGGGCTCCGTGAGTGTGCTTGGGCTGATGAATGATACGGAAAATCATGTACAGCTTCTGATGGATAAGGATCTGGTGCAGGATGAATATGTAGGCTGTCATCCATGTATCAATACAAGCAGTCTGCGCCTGAAGATGGACGATCTGTTACATGTGTTGCTTCCGGCGACGCACCACGAGCCGATTTTCGTGACAGTGGAGGATGAGGAAAGTCGAATCAGTTAAAAATTGTAAAATATATAGCTATTTTTGTAGATTCATGATACACTCAATTTAACTTGACAGAGGGGGTGAACGCGTGGATACGATGCAGATTGTGAATCAGCTCGATGGTTTGCATAAGAAGTACAGACAGGCGATGTATTTATTCGCAGCTCCAGTTGTATTGCTGGTGATAGCCTATATAGGGGCACCGGGAATGGGGGCGATGGCGGGCACAGTAGTTGCGGTATTGATGTTTGCGGTACCCGTTGGAACCATTTATGCATCCGGCAGGATGTCAAAGATCAACAAGGAATATCAGATGATCTACAAGAATGCATTTGTTGTTTCAATATTGAACAAGACATTCTCGGATGTTCAGGTGAACTGGGAGTGCGGATTTACGAGACAGAATGTCGAGCAGATGGGACTGTTGAAGCTTGGAAATCGTTTTGATTCCGAAGATCTGATCCACGGAGCATATGAAGGTGTCTCCTTTGATCAGGCGGATGTCACGATCAAGAATGTGACGGGAAGCGGAAAGAACCGGCATACAACGACGTATTTCAAAGGACGGGTATTCGTGTTTGATTTGCAGAAATCCGATATACGTTCTGTTGGTATCCGGTCGAAAAATTTCCAGTATTATGGAAATCTGAATGGATTTCATCACGAGAATGTGAAGCTGGAGAGCGAAGCGTTCAACCGGGAGTTCAAGGTGATGGCAGCCTATCCGGTCGATGCGTTTTATGTGCTTACTCCACAGACGATGGAATGTGTGACAGACCTGTACCGGCGTGCAGGAAATGTAGCCCTGCGGTATCTGGGTAACAAGCTATATGTGGCAGTCAATACAACTGGAAATGCATTTGATGGTGATATCAAGAAGCCATTCGTCTATGTGGATGAAATCAATAAGATTAAAAATGATTGTGCTGTGATTATGGATATCATACACCGGCTGCGGATTACAGATGCACAGTAGCATTTTTATAATCAAGTAATATAATTTCTATGAAAAAGAGAGGAGAACAAATTATGGAAGCGATTATTACAGTGATTATTGTACTTTTGGTCTGTATCGTGATCTGGTACATATCAACATCGAATGGAATCAAGCGGTCACAGCTTAAGGTGGAGGAAGCAGAGTCCGGAATCGATGTGGCACTCACGAAGCGTTACGATGTGCTTACGAAGATGCTCGATGTCGTAAAGGGATATCAGGCACATGAGAAGACAGTTCTGACCGAGCTTGTCAAGCTTCGAAGCGGCATGACGATGGCAGAGAAGAATGCAGCCAATCAGAAGATGGAACAGCTTACAAAGGATATCAACATTCTCGCAGAGAATTATCCGGAGTTAAAATCCAGCAACAACTTCATGGAGTTGCAGAAGACGATTGCAGATGTGGAAGAGCATTTGCAGGCAGCCCGCAGATTGTACAATGCGAATGTCAACACGTACAATACGAAGCTTGTTGTATTTCCGAGCAGCATCGTAGCAAACAACATGCATGCGGTAAAGAAACCATTCTTCGAGGCAGAGGAAGCAAAGCGTCAGGATGTGAAGATGAGCTTCTAATTAAAATAAAAATCTTAAAACAAAAATCCGGAGCGTTCATGCAAATGAATTCTCCGGATTTTTTATGGCAACGATTGTCAAATGCACGCATTATGCGGTGCATTTGACAATCGTTAATCGAAACGCAGCTTGTCTCTGCGGGACTGTATATGTACTAGGCTGCATCTTGTATCTGACTGACTCCAAGGTGCCCGTGTTTTTTCATCCATATAAATGCGCATACACAGATAATAACCGAAAGCATGGATCCGGCAGGGGCTGCAAGTCCCATCGGGAACAGGGTATCTGCGAAGAACTTCGAGGCGAGATACGAACCCGGTACACGCAGACAGATGATCGCAATCATATTGTGGATGAATCCGATGTAGGATTTGCCGTATGCACAGAAGTATCCGCTGAAGCAGAAATGGATACCGGCTAATGCACAGTCGACGATATAGCCACGCAGGTATTGTGAACCAAGCACGACAACCGCGGCGTCCTTCGTGAAGATGCCGACGATACCTGCGGTAATCAGTTCCCCGATGATTGCAACGATTATCCCATAGGTAAATGTAATCAGAATGGCATATTTCAGCGTCTTCGATGCACGGTCATGCTTGCCGGCACCGATATTTTGTGCGGCAAGTGCAGAGACGGTTGCAAGCATCGAAGATGGCACGATGAAGAGGGCACTGATTACCTTCTCGACGATACCGACGGCAGCGGCATCATTTAAGCCACGGCTGTTTGCTATAACTGTGATAATGATAAATGCAATCTGGATACAGCCATCCTGAATCGCAACCGGAATACCGATCTTTAAGATCTCGCCGAGCACAGCACGACTTGGGATGAAATCCTGTTTGCAAAGTTTGATGCCAAGCTTCTGTTTCTTTGTCATGAGCAATGAGATAATAACACTTAACGTCTGGGCGAGTGTCGTGCCAAGTGCGGCTCCGGCGGCACCCAGATGGAGAACTCCCATAAATACATAGTCGAGCGCGATATTTGCTGCGCAGGCAATCGCGATAAAATACATCGGACTTTTCGAGTCACCCATACCACGGCAGATGGAAGCGATGATATTATAAGCTGTAATAAACGGAATTCCGATAAAGCAGATCGTCAGGTACCGGATCGAACCCTCGATTGCTTCGGCTGGTGTCTGAATCAGTAACACGATCGGTCTTACAAGCAGCAACAGAACAATCGTCAATACGATGGAAAGTCCCATGAATAAGGTTACGGAGTTTCCGACTGTTTTTGCAATTTCATCCTTATGCCTGGCACCGACGGCACGCCCGATTATGACAGTGGATCCCATTGCCAGACCGACGATCATGACGGTCAGCATGTGCATGACCTGACTGCCGTTTGCAACGGCGGTCGTACTTTCGGTTCCGTTAAACTGTCCGATAATGAACAGATCCGCCATACCATATAATGTCTGTAAAAAATAAGAAAAAAGATATGGAAGCGCAAAATATAAAATCGTCTTGAATACGCTTCCGGTTGTCAGATTTTTTTCCATAGTAAATAAAGCCTCCTACGAAGTCTTTTTCAACCCCGCATCCTATATTAAACCTTACAACAATTGTAAGGTCAATGCCAGTTATGCATAAAATTATAAAAAAATAAGCTTTTTATACATAAAAATGTATTGTATTGCAAAAAAAACGCGTCTTTCGTTGCATTTTTTGTCGCAGGATGCTATATTAAATCGTAAATGTGAAGAAAGGAAGTAAAATATTATGAAACTTAAGAAGTTAGTAGCAATTACATTGTCTGCAGTTATGTGCATGGCAGCACTGACAGGATGTGGCGGAAAGAGCGATTCTGCAAAGAAGACAGCCAAGGTTATCGAGGTAGATCTGACCGATGAGCAGTATGCATTCGGTGTAGATAAGGATCAGCCGGATTTATTAAAGGAAGTAAATCAGTTCGTTAAAGACATGAAGTCTGATGGAACATTTGACGAGATCTGCAACCGTTATTTTGGTGATGGTACTCCGGTTCCTGTGAAGTCAGCAGCTTATGACGAGAGCAAGGATCAGTTGGTAGTAGCAACAAACGCTGCATTTGAGCCATTTGAGTATATGGATGGTGAGAACTATGTTGGTATTGATATGGAGATCGCAAAGGCACTTGCAGATAAGCTTGGCAAGGAGCTTGTAATCCAGAACATGGATTTCGATGCCGTATGTCTCTCTGTTGGCCAGCACAAGTGTGACGTTGCCATGGCAGGTCTTACAATCAAGCCGGACCGCGAGGAGTATGTAGCATTCTCTGATCCATATTACAGTGCATCACAGAAGCTTATCACATTGTCTACAGATACAGAGTTCGATGCCTGCAAGACAGCCGATGATGTAAACAAGATTCTTGAGGCAAAGGGCTCAGACTTAAAGATCGGTTTCCAGAATGGTACAACCGGTCAGTTCTACTGTGAAGGTGATGACGACTGGGGATTCCCGGGACTGAAGATGGAGTCTAAGGGTTACAAGAATGGTTCCCTTGCAGTACAGGATCTGTTAAATGGAAACATCAATTACGTAATCATCGATTCCGCTCCTGCTGAGAGCATTACATCATCTATCAATAAGATGCAGTAATTTGAGAAACGAAAGGATATTTCATGGGAGATATAGGAACTAAAATAGACAAATTCATAGAAATATTCATCAATAACCGTGGGTATGTAAAAGTATTAGAGGGCTTGAAGAATACGCTGATTATCGCTGTGATCGGTCTCGTCATCGGTGTTGTGATCGGTACTTTGATCGCGATGGTGCGTGTGATTCCGAAGTATAAGCGTCTGCCGCGTGTCTTAGATGCCATCTGCCGGTTTTACGTCGGATTGTTCCGTGGAACTCCTATGGTTGTACAGTTGTTGGTATTTTATTATGTATTGCTGCCTCTGATGGATGCACATATGACAGGCGTACAGGTATCTATTATGGTATTTGGCTTAAACAGTGGTGCATACATCTCCGAGATCATGAGAAGTGGTATCCTCTCCGTAGATCCGGGACAGATGGAAGGTGGGCGTGCGATGGGCTTGAGCTTTGCGACAACTATGCGCAAGATCGTCATTCCACAGGCAGTCAAGAATATCCTGCCAACACTTGGAAATGAATTTATATCGTTGATCAAGGAAACTTCCGTAGTCAGCTTTGTCGGTGCTTCAGATCTGTATGTGGCATTCAACTTCATCGGAAGCAACAGCTACGAGTTCATGATTCCATATCTGGTTATGGCAATCATCTACATCGTGCTTGTCCTGCTGATCAGCTTTGGAATTAAAATGATGGAAAGGAGCCTGAGAAAGAGTGATAGAAGTCATTGATCTTGAAAAACATTTTGGTGACAATGAAGTCTTGAAAGGCATCAACGTCACTGTGGACAAGGGCGACATTATGGTTGTCATCGGTCCTTCCGGCTCCGGTAAGAGTACATTTTTGCGCTGCCTGAACTGTATGGAAGATCCAACAGGCGGACAGATCATCTTCAATGGTGTTGATATTGCAGATCCAAAGGTTGATATCAATATCCACCGCCGCCGTATGGGAATGGTGTTCCAGCATTTTAATCTGTACAATAACAAGACCGTCATCCAGAACATCATGCTTGCACCGGTCTATGTACAGTGCCAGGATCTGAAGAAGGCGAAACGCCACAACCGGTTCCTTCCGCTTACAAACCTGTTCCGCAAGGAGAAGCAGGAGAAAATCGAAATCACAACGACCAAGGCAAAGATCGTAGCGGAAGCGAAAGAAAAAGCAGAAGATCTGCTGAAGAGAATCGGACTGTTAGACAAGGCAGACGTATATCCGTCTACACTTTCCGGCGGACAGAAGCAGCGTGTGGCAATCGTGCGTGCACTTGCAATGAACCCGGATGTGATCCTGTTCGATGAGCCAACCTCTGCGCTTGATCCGGAGATGGTAGGCGAGGTATTGGATTTGATGAAGGCAGTTGCGAAGGAAGGCATGACGATGATCATCGTTACCCACGAGATGGGATTTGCAAAGGAAGTTGCAAACAAAGTCCTCTTTATCGACGATGGTCAGATCTTGGAATCCGGCACACCGGAAGAGTTCTTCGGGAATCCAAAGAATCCGAGACTCAAAGAATTCCTGTCGAAGGTGTTGTCATAGTCTAATTAGATTATAGTAAATGCATCAACATTCGAAAAATTCGGATGTTGGTGCATTTTTTTGTTATAGTATATACAGAAGACATATGTATTTTGTAAGATACAGTAAACAGCAATTATGCAACTATTAAAGACATATCATATATTTCAGTATTCATTCATGTAGATATACGATATGTATGGAGCTTAGAAGTTCTTAATGTTCTGTAATTATATTAGCCATGTTTGAACACGATGTTCAAACAAGCCGCCACTGAGCCATGGATGGCGAGCGGAGGGCGCATAGGAATCGCAGATTCCTATTTAGGATGCGCCCGACAACCTGCCAACGAGCAAAGCGAGTGGGCGATTCCCGTGCGGCGGTGGCGTATATTACAAAATGTAGATCAGAACATATAGAACTTCTTAGCTTCAATACATTGTATATCGTATGAATCAATCTGGAACTATATATAGAATACTAACCAGTTTCATAATGAAGTAAAGGGGAGAACAGTATGTACCAGATTCTGTTGGTGGAGGACGACAAATCCATCCGGGAAGTCATCGCAGATTACATGGATGAGAAAGGAAAAGACACGCTGCGCCTGACACTCGCCGAGGACGGAAGAGCCTGCGAGGGCGCACTCGAACGCCAGACATTTGACCTGATCCTGCTTGATGTGATGCTTCCGGATATCGATGGATTCACACTTTGCCGGACGATACGGAAAAAAGATATGGTTCCAATCGTATTCCTGACTGCGAAAGGAAGCGAGGAGGATATACTCTGGGGCTACGGACTTGGCTGCGACGATTATATCGTGAAACCATTTTCGCTGGCGACACTGTATGCGAAGATACTTGCCATCCTGCGGCGAACAAAGCAGGAGAACCAGAAAGAGACGATTACCTGTGGCGCGATCCGGATGGACAAGCAGAGCTGTCAGGTATTTGTGAAGGAACGGGAAGTACAGCTACAGAACAAGCAGTATGAGATCCTGCGATTCCTGATGGAGCATAAAAATATCGTGTGGTCGCGGGACGCCCTGTTAAACCACATCTGGGGATATGATTACATCGGCGTCGACCGTGTGGTGGATAACCAGATCAAGAAGCTGCGGAGTGCGCTTGGAGAGGAAGGAAAACGGATTCAGACGGTGGTAGGCAGGGGGTATAAAATATCGGATGCGTAGCAATGTGTGAAAACGGAAAAATTATAGTTAGTATTTTATCTGATGTGTGTTCGGGCAAAACAGGCGCAGATAAGAAAGTGGAGAGATGCTTATGAAGTTTACGATTTTACCGGATTTTGAAGCAAATAAAAAAAGACTGGCAGTCCGAAGACAAAAACGTGCAGAGCGAAAAGATGCGCGGCAAAGTCGGAAGAATTACTGGTATCTGAAACGGAAGAAGTTCTGGCAGGTGTGGCTGGAGCGGTTTGTCCTTGTGTTTCTGATTCTTGGGATGGGTGGTGCATGGTATTTTAGAACCGTGGTGCAGGATACGGAGGACAATGCGGAATTTGAGATGGATCAAAGTCAGGAAATCATACAGACTTATATTGAGAGGTGGTATGATGAACTGACTGCGATGGGAATGAGGCCCGGGAAAGAACTGGATGATCAGATGGGTGCGTATATGTACCGTATGATTCCGAGCAGATTGATGGGCGCGTATGGCGTATCTGCAGCGGCAGCGGCAATCTATAATGAAAATGGAGAACTCATAATTGACAGCAATCCACGGTTTTATCTGTACTGTGACCGGTATGAGCCGGTGGGAGACGAGAAAGACCATACGATAAATCTATACCAGTCTTATTATACATGTGCACAGGAACTGTCGGATGAATTCCTTCAGGATTATAACGACTATTTTATCTATGGCGACATCGAAAATGGAGAACGAATGGAATTCGGAGATCTATATGTAGATGAAGAGAAACAGCAGTTTTATTTTAGTACCGTTTCCTGTTTAGAGCATGGGAAAGTGGTGAAAACCTATGATTTTAAGCCAGAGCATGTAGAAGGCATGGAAACGGTACAGGAAACCTATGACAGCTGGACGAGAGAAGGAACACGCTGGTACCCGGTTCTTGGAATGCGGTCGGCGGAAATTACAGAGCTTCTGCAGTTTGCATATGATGTGTATGATGATTACAAGGATGACAAACAGTTAAAAGGTGCAGGTGTGACAGCAGAACGGGGATACTTCGCAAAGACATATGCACAATATAACGTGATAGAAGTGAGCAATCTGAATAATAGCAATCCGGAATATACGGTTGTGTTCGCGTATAACTATGATTTCCTTCAGGCAAATCGTGGCTTTGTACAGAAGTTCGTAATCTGCCTGTCCCTTGCAATCCTGCTTATCAGCTTCCTATGGTCGCGGTTTACCTACGTGCGGCTTAAGGCAAGGTACGAGCTTGAAGATTATCAGCGGAATCTCACGAATGCAATGGCGCATGATCTGAAAAGTCCGCTGATGATATTATCCGGTATGGCTGAGAATCTGAAAGAAAATGTACATACGGAGAAACGGGAATATTATGCGGAGGAGATGCTTAAGAATATCGCGGACATGAATCGTATGATCGAGCAGTCGCTTGGATTCTCGAAGCTCAGCCAGACAGGCAGGGTTGGCAGAAAGACAGAGGTCGATATGCGCGCACAGACGGATGCATTGATCGGAAAATATAAGGAGCTTGCGGAGGCACAGGGACAGCATATTTCCGTGACAGGCGAGGGGCAGATGCGCGGAAATGAGGCGATGCTCCGGCAGATGGTAGACAATCTGCTGCAAAATGCGATTCTGCACGGAGAAGAAGACGGACAGATTGAAATCAATATTGGAAATGGTACATACCAGATCCGGAATACTTACACGGGAACGCTTACGACAGAGGCGGCAAGAAAGCTTTTGACCCCTTATGTCAAGGAGGAAAACCGCAAGCGGACAGGCGGACATGGACTGGGGCTTTCCATTGTGCATGAGATCGTGAAGCTGCACGGCGGTAAGCTTCATTTGAAGGTGGAAGAAGAAATGTTTTGCGTAGAAATTAAAATATGATACCCCCTATTAAAAGGTTTCCATAATTTATTTCAAAAATCGGGTTGTCAAACAAAAATCCTGTGGTATAATACCCATGTATATAGGAAAAAGCGTTGACGGAAAGAGTAGTGCATGGGCACCATCCAGAGAGAACGACAGATGCTGGAAGCCGTTTATGGAAGAAATGTATGAAAACCATTCCCGAGCTGTGCGTAGAAGATGACCGGATGACCGGTTGTTGAAGCGTCACCGTAAGGCATGCGTTAAAGCCAAATGAAGTGAAACACTAAGGTGGAACCGTGTGAAAGCACCCTTAGGTACAAGGTTAAGGCATTGTATCTCAAGGTGTTTTTTTGTTGGTAATTTAATCATTAATCATTTGACAAACAAAATTACAAATGTGCAAGCATATATTTCGGTAATCATTCATGAAATATACAATATGTTTGAAATCTAGAAGTTCTTGATGTTCTGTAGAATATCAGTAATGTTTGAACACGATGTTCAAACAAGCCGCCACTGAGCCATGGATGGCGAATTGGCGGCGGTTACGTACGATATGAATAAGTGCATCAGAACATCTTAGAACTTCTTGGTTTCAATACATCGTATATGGAATGAATTATTATCGAAATATATGGATGTAGAATGTGAATGTTTGGCAAATGATAGAAATAAAAAAGGAGAACGAAAATGGTAAATTTCAAAGAAGACGAACAGTTAAAAACATTGAACCACTCCTGTGCCCACTTAATGGCGCAGGCAATCAAGCACCTGTACCCACAGGCAAAGTTCTGGGTAGGACCAGTCGTTGCAGAAGGCTTCTACTATGATGTAGACCTTGGCGATGATGTAATCCGTGATGAGGATATCGCAGCCATCGAGAAGGAAATGAAGAAGGTTGCAAAGTCAGGCAAGAAGATCATCCGTAAGGAGATTTCCAAGGAAGAGGCTCTGGAGATGTTCAAGGATGATGAGTACAAGCTGGATCTGATCTCTAAGCTGGAAGATGGAACGATTTCCTGCTATGAGCAGGGCGACTTTACAGACCTCTGCCGTGGTCCTCACGTAGACAATGTAAAGCTCTGCCGTAACTTCAAGCTGCTCCGTCACTCAGGCGCTTACTGGAAGGGCGACAACAACAATAAGGTATTGCAGAGAATTTACGGTGTCTGCTTCCCAACAGCAGAAGAGCTGGAGGCACATCTGAAGCTTCTCGAAGAGGCAAAGGAGAGAGACCACAGAAAGATCGGTAAGGATATGCAGCTGTTCATGGTAGACGATCTCGTTGGACGTGGACTTCCGATGTTCCTTCCGAAGGGGTATACGATCTGGCAGGAGCTGGAGAACTACATCAAGGATAAGGAGCGTAAGCTTGGCTACCTGCACGTTATGACACCATGTGTTGGTACGGTGAATCTGTACAAGACATCCGGTCACTGGGATCACTACAAGGAAAACATGTTCCCGGCCATGGACGTAGAGGGTGAGTCTTTCGTTCTTCGTCCAATGAACTGCCCACATCATATGATGATTTATGCAAACCGTATGCATTCTTATAAAGACCTCCCAATCCGTATTGGTGAGATCGCACATGACTTCCGTTTCGAGGCGAGTGGTACTTTGAAGGGTATCGAGCGAGGCAGACATTTCTGTCAGAACGATGCGCATTTGTTCGTGACACCGGAGCAGATCGAGGATGAGTTCTCAAAGGTTGTAGACCTGATCTTCAGCACATACAAGGATTTCGGTATCACAGATTATCGTTGCGTGCTGTCTCTGCGTGATCCGGAGAACAAGGTAAAATACCACGATGATGATGAGATGTGGAACACAGCCGAGGATGCACTTCGTAAGGTATTGAATGACCTTGGCATCGAGTATACAGAGGAAATCGGCGAGGCAGCATTCTACGGACCGAAGCTTGATGTAAATGTAAAGCCGGCTGTCGGAAATGAATATACACTTTCTACCTGTCAGCTTGACTTCTGTCTGCCTGCGAAGTTCCAGCTTACTTATATTGACAAAGATGGCGAGAAGAAGACACCGGTTGTATTGCACAGAGCAATCCTCGGTTCTCTGGATCGTTTCATGGCATACATTCTGGAGGAGACAAAGGGTAACCTTCCAACATGGTTAGCACCGGTTCAGGTAAAGGTTATGCCGGTTAAGACAGACAACGAAGAGCTGATGGCATATGCACACAAGGTTGTGGATGCGCTGGATGCGAAGAATGTCCGTGTAGAATTAGACGACAGAGCAGAGAAGCTTGGTTACCGTATGCGTGAAGGCCAGGTGGAGAAGGTTCCATATCTTCTGGTTCTTGGATTCAATGAGGTAGAGAATAACACGGTATCTTACAGACTGCATGGTCAGGCAGATACAACTGTTGTTGGTCTGGATGAATTTGTTGCGAAGATTGAGGAAGAGATCAAGACAAAGGCGAAAAACAGATAATCAATGAGGAAACATCGAGTGCTTAGAGTGATCGGTTGCGTCGTTGGCGCAATCGTGATCATTCTGCTATATGAAATGATTGGAATATTTACTGCATACAAGAAGCAGCCGGAGCTCTCGGAAGAGACGAAGCAGAGCCTGCATCCCGAAGATATCTATACAGATGCAACAGTTGAAGAACGTGCCTGTATCATTGAGGAAAATGGAGATGCGTTATTGCAGCGTGTCCGCCTGATCGAACAGGCGAAGGAAGAAATCATCTTATCTACGTTCGCATTTCACGATGATGACAGCGGACAGATCATGATGGGCGCTTTGCTTCGGGCAGCGGAGCGGGATGTGCACATCCGTATCCTGGTAGATGGATTCGAGAGCTGGACGGCGATGGAAGGAAATGCATATTTCTATGCAATGTCGTCGCATCCGAATATCGAGATCAAGGTGTATAACCGCGCGAATCCGTTAAAACCCTGGGAGATGATGGGGCGGATGCATGACAAATATCTGATCGCAGATGGGAAAACATACATCCTTGGCGGACGAAACACATACAATTATTTCCTTGGTGAGTTCCCGGGACACAAGAATTACGACCGTGATGTGCTGGTCGTCTGTGAGAATCCGCAGGCGGATAGCTCCGTGAATCAGCTGCTTGCTTATTTTGAGACGATCTGGAGTCAGAAAGATTGTAAATATTTCCATGACAAAGAGAAGCTTGCCGACCGGAAATCCGTCAAGCAGGCGAAGGAAGATGTGCAGGCGGCATTTGCCACTTATTACGATGCACAAAAAGATACAATCACAGACACGGACTTTGAGAAAGATACGGTTGTAACTGATAAGATCATGTTGATCTCGAATCCGATCCATACCGGGGCGAAGGAGCCGACAGCATGGTATGAGATGGGTGTCCTGATGAAGCAGGCGAAGAAACGTGTGAAGATCCACACACCGTACATCATCTGCAATGATATGATGTATGACACCTGGTCAGACGTAGCTGCAAATGTACCGGAATTTACGGTTATGACAAACTCTGTCGCGAATAACGGCAACCCGTTTGGTTCCGCAGATTACCAGAAAAATAGGGATAGGATCAGCAGTACCGGCGTCACAATCTGGGAGTATGAGGGCGGATATTCGTATCATGGAAAGAGCATTCTGATCGACGATGATATATCCATCATCGGCTCGTTCAATATGGATATGCGCAGTGTCTATCTGGACACAGAACTGATGCTCGTAATTCGAAGTAAGGAGATCAACGCCCAGTTGGAATCAGCCATGATGAAATATGAACAGGGTGCAAGACAGGTGCTTGCCGACGGACAGTATGCGAATCCATATCATGTGGAGCCAATCGCACTCACACCGAAACGCCGCCGTAGAGTATTTGTTGTACGGTATCTGCTTGGATGGCTGCGGTTTTTGTTTTAGGGATTTTTATTCTGTAGGAGGTAATGGATTATGATAATGGAAAATGATGAATTTGTAATTCCAGAACAGTATCGGAAAATGTCCGTTACTGAATTAGATGCAGAAGCAAATAAAATGTTGAAGGAGATACAACAAGGGAAACGAATAATTTGAGATAAGAAAAAAGCTGCACAGGGAAAGAATGAAATAGTTTTCTATGTTGAGTAGCAAAAACTCTCTGAGGTTTTGAACAACTTCAGGGAGTTTTTTTGTGTCTTATAGAGATTGTAAAGTGAGGAAGGAAAACAAATATAGATAAAGTTATACTATTTGGTGCAGGTGCGGAACAAGGATATAACCTTGCATTGGGAAGTAAAAACTCACCTATAAAATCGACACATTCCCCTATAAAAATCCCCTAGTATCCGATATAATAATATGTAAAAATAATAATAGTTAATTGTGCGATACAGGAAACATGTTTATGCGTGTGAAGTCACCGGGCGGTGTCCGGTGACTTTCCTGTAAATGAGCATAAATGCGAAGGAGAATAATCTATGATTCGAATGGAGATTGCGCTGATATTGATTCTGGCGTTTGTGGCAGGAATCTATTTCTCGGCGAGGCGGAGACAGACCGCGTTACATAAGACATTTTCGGTACTTTTGATCGTGGTGATCGTGCATCTGATGTTCGATGCGGCGACGATCTATACGGTAAACCATCTTGCTCAGGTACCGCTTGTTCTGAACGATGTTTTACACCGGCTGTTTGTCGGTACGATGGCGTTAGTTCTGTTCTTTTTCTATCAGTATATTGCGATACTGGTGGAAGAAGAGACCGGGAAGAAGCGGACACTGGATCTGCCGGCACGGATATTTCTTGTGATTTCAGAAGTCGGGGCGATGATACTCCCGATTACTTACATCGAGACACCGGATGGAAATTATTCGGCGGGACTTTATGCATATGTAAGCTATGTCAGTGTGGCGGTGTATCTTATACTTTGTTCATGGCTGCTGCTTGCGAACTGGAAACGGATGGACAATAAGAAGAAATTCGCCATCGGCATGGCTCTGATCTTTGAGTTTACAATCTGCTTCCTGCAGGGATTGCACCATACATGGCTGATCAGTGGAATGGGAATCACGCTTATGACGCTCGCATTCTATCTGACCTTGGAGAATCCGGATGCGCTGCGTGCGGAGCTTACGGAACAGAAGATGTCGATGCTCTATCTAAAAAGTCAGGTGAATCCGCATTTCTTATATAATACGCTTGATACAATTCGGATTCAGGCGGAGTTAGACGGGGATAAGAAGGTTGCAAAGCTTCTGATGCGGCTTGTGGATTTCTTCCGGCTGAGCGTCAAGGTCGACCGTTCGATGGTCACGCTTGATGATGAGCTCGAACTTGTGGAAGCATATATGGAGCTGATGTGCTACCGGTATCCGGAGCTCTTCTGCGATTATGATATTGATCCGGACTTAGGGGCAGTGCAGGTACCGAACTTTATCTTACAGCCGCTGGTGGAGAACAGTCTGCTGCATGGAATGAAGAATCGCGGATACCGGGGCGAAATCGAGATATCCGTAAAACGCGCAGGCGCAGATATGGAGATCTGCATCAAAGACAGTGGCAGCGGATTTGAAGAGGGGATGAAAGCGCAGATTGACAAGATGTTACTGCACTACAACAAGCAGGAGGCAAAGCTGGATGGAAACAGTATCGGGATCCTGAATGTGCAGAAGCGGATCAAATATCTGTGCGGCAGAAAATATGGACTATCCTATGAGGAAAACAGCGCGGGAGGTGTGACAGCGCGGTTGCTATTGCCGGTTTGGAAGGAGGAAGCATCATGAGGAAATTACGCGTCGTATTAGTCGACGACGAGATTATGATACGTGAGGGATTCAAGAAATTATTTGACTGGGGCGCACATGACTGTGAAGTCGTGGGTGAGGCGGCGGATGGTGTCGAGGCGCTTGGGGTAATCGACAGTCTGGTGCCGGATATCGTGATCATGGATATCAATATCCCGATTATGAACGGCCTGAAGGTCATCCAGACCAGCCGCCTGAAATACCCGGATATGGCATTCATCGTTGTATCGGGATACGATGATTTTTCTTATTGCAGGGAAGCATTGCGGCTGCAGATCACGGACTACATCCTGAAACCGGTTGACTATGAGGAGTTCGGGAACACAATCGATCATTTGAAGATATCGATATTCGAGAAACAGACGAAGGATGTGACACCCGGCAGTGAAGCGTCAACGATTGTTGGAATTGTACGGTATATGCAGGAGCATCTGGCAGAAGAGATCAGCTTGAATGTACTCGCGGAAACATTTCATCTGAGTGCACAGTATATCAGTCAGCTCTTCAAGAATGAGATTGGTGTGAATTTCCTTGCTTATCTGACGACAATCCGTATGGAGTGTGCGAAGAAGCTGCTCGTCTCGACACAGTTATCCATTGCGGAGATTTCTGAGCGGTGCGGCTATGCCGATTACCGGGTGTTTACCAAGGTATTCAAGAAGACGGAGGGCAGTACACCGTCGCAGTATCGCAGAGATTTTTTGTAGGAGCTTCAGTATAAGATTCAGTATGGAACCGATAAGTTATAAGGCGTGGATGAAAGGTGCACTTTCTTATAACTTACCAGTTCACGATAAAATAAGATTGACAAATGGGTGCAGATAAAAGACAATTGATATAAAGATAGGAAATGCATATCGATAGGGAGTCTGATATATGGATTTAACAAAAAAATGGCATCGGAGTGAATTTGTCAGTCATGAGATGCTGGAGGTACATCGTGGAATCGAATGTGAACTGGATTTCTATTCAGCAATTGCAAATGGCGAAATAGAATTAGTTCAGGAAAATTGTAACGAACAGGCATTTACAAACCCGGAGGGCATGGGCGTGTTGTCTACGGATGCGCTTCGCAATATCCGATATCATTATGTTGTAACCGTAGCGCTTATTACACGTTTTTGTGTGCACGAAGGGCTGGAACAGGAAAAAGCATATAATTTAAGTGATTTCTATATTTTGGAGATGGATAAATGCAAGACAATCGAACAGATATCGAAGCTGCATGATGTGATGTGTCTGGATTTTTGTAAACATATGCATGAAATAAAAAACAGTCAGGTACTTTCCAAGCAGGTGGTTTTATGTCTGGATTATATTTACAGTCATACTCATTACCGGATTACAATTCGTGAAGTGGCTGAATATCTCAGATTATCTGAAAGCTATCTTTCAAGATTGTTTAAAAAAGAAATGGGAATCTCGTTCAGTCAGTATATTTTGAACCTGAAAATTGACAAGGCAAAGAATCTGCTTCGTTTTTCGGAATATTCAATTGGAGAAATAACCTATTATCTTGGTTTTTCAAATGAGAGCCATTTTATTCAGACATTTCAAAAACGGGTTGGAGAGACGCCGAACCGCTATCGTAGGAGGTGTTTCCGCACGGAGTGGGAATTAAAACAGAATTAGTAAAAATGTACAAATAATTCAGAAAGAATAAATGAATAACAGACAAAATCAATAAGATGTCATGAATATAACACTTATGACATTATTTAAACATAATCTTCCTTTGCTTTTGAGTATGATTAACATATCAAAAAATGAAGGGAGATTTTTTTATGAGAAAGCTGAGAAAAGCAATTCCTCTTGCACTGGCAATGAGTGTAGCTCTTACGATGACTCCAATTCGGGCATCAGCGGAAGAACCGACTCAGGTACAGGCAGAACAAAGTGATCTTGTAGAAGAAAACGAAAGTCTGAGTGATGAAGCAGACAAAGACAATGAAGGGTACAAACTGGTATTTGAGGATGATTTTAACGGCGATCAATTGGATCGTAAGGTTTGGAATGTCGAAAAGCATGAGAAAGGCTGGGTAAACGGGGAGCTTCAGGAGTATGTAGATTCTGATGAAAACATCAAGGTACAAGATGGTTATCTGAATATCATTCCTGTTGAAAAAGTTGAGACAACATCTACAACTGATGGACAGAATTTGTTGTCAAACGCTGATTTCAGTTCCGGTATGGACGATTGGACTGAAACAATTGCAAACTGGGGAAGTAATGGTTTTGACGCATCTGCGCAGAGCTCTGTTGCTGATGGGGCTATTACTTATACGATTACCAATCCTGGTAATGACTTATGGCATGTACAACTTAAACAAACTGTTAAGTTGGCAGCAAAAAAGCATTACACATTAAGCTACAAAGTAAAATCGGATGTTGCTCGTACAATTGAAACGGGTGTGCAGGGTGATGAAGAAAATAATTATATCTCATATGGAGCAAAAACACAATCATTGCAAGCGGGAAAAGAAGAATCAGTATCTATCGATGTATATGCAGAAGAGGGATATGATACAGCAACTTTATATTTCTCTTTAGGGCGTAAGACTGGAGATACATCGATTCCAGATGCATCTGAAGTAACAATTTCCGATATTAGTTTGGTGGAAACAACTGCAAACATGCTTCCGGCAAATGCATTTGGTGACAATGCAACTGCTGGAACAAAGGTCAAGAAATCTTATACATCTGGTCGTATCTCTACACAGAACTTAAAGACATTTACCTATGGTAGGTTTGAAGTAAAGGCAAAGGTTCCAAAGGGACAGGGATACCTTCCGGCATTCTGGTTAATGGCTAACGATGAGAATGTATATGGTCAGTGGCCAAGATGCGGTGAGATTGATTGTATGGAAGTTATGGGGCAGGATACAAAGAAGTTGTACGGAACCATACATTACGGAAATCCACATGCAGAAAGTCAGGGAACCTATACAATCGAAGATGGTAAGGAGTCGTTCTCCGATGGATTCCACACATTTACATGTGATTGGGAACCAGGCAAGATTACATGGTATGTAGATGGAAAAAAGTATCATGAGGAAAGCAACTGGCATTCAACAACAGAAGGACAGGGAACACTTACATATCCAGCACCTTTCGATCAACCTTTTTACATTATTTTGAACCTCGCAGTTGGTGGTTCATGGGTAGGAAATCCAAACGAGGAAACAAGTTTTGTTGACAATCCGTTTGTTGTTGATTATGTAAGAGTCTATCAGAAAGATTCTTATGATGAGAATGTAACACGTCCAGAAGTTAAGTTTGAGCCTACAAACAAGCCAGACCAATTCGGAAACTATATTAAGAACAGCACATTTGCAGAGGCAGAGGATTTGACAGATGATACAAATTGGAAATTCTTAACTGCTTCGGATGGTGCTGCAACAGCAGAAATCAAAGATAACTCTATGGTTATCAGTACAGAAAATGCAGGTACTGTTGATTACAGTGTACAGTTAGTACAGGCAAATATTCCTTTTGAAAAGGGTGCAACTTATGAAGTAAGTTTTGATGCAAAAGCATCTGGGAATCGTAAGATGAATGTAGATGTTAAGGCTCCAGACCGTGGATACCAGTCATATATGAAAACCCTGGTTCCAGAGCTTACAACGGAGATGAAGCACTTCAGCACACAGTTCGTAATGAAGGCAGATTCCGATGTGAATGGACGTTTAGAGTTTAATATGGGTAATGCAGGTTCAGGCGATATCGTTCTTAAGAACGTAGTTGTTAGGAAGACTGCGGAGCCAGATCCGAATGCAAAGGAAGAAAAGACAATTCTTGCAAATGGAAGCTGTATCTATAATGGATCTTTCCAGGAAGGTAAAAACCATCTTGGATATTGGGATATAACACCAGAAGGTGCAGATATTAAGGTAACAGGTCTTTCAGATGGAAGAAGATTGGTCACAGAAGGAAAAAGTGTAACAATCAGTCAGTCAGATCTTGCATTTAAGGAAGGAACAGCATATGCATTGAGCTTTGATGCGTATGCGCAAAATGGAGCAACTGTCGTTGCAACTGTTGGCGGAAACACATATAAAGTAAATGTTGAAGCAGGAAATGAAAAGAAAGATTATGTTGTAAAGATTCCTGCAACAGCAAAGTTTACAGACAAGACAGTTTCATTGAAAATCGAAGGTGCAATCTCTCTCGATAATGTAAAAATGGTAGAAGATGCAAAGATTAAGAACGGATCATTCAATGATAGTCTTTCAGGATATGAAGTATATGTAGACAGCACAGCAAAAGCAACTGTTGTTGTTGACAGTTTAAAAGAAAATAATGCACTGGATGTGACTGTAGATGATACAGGTGCGGATGACTGGAGAATACAGATTAAACAGAACAATGTATTGCTGGAAAAAGGAAAGAAGTATAAATTATCATATGAGGCTAAGTCAACCATTGATAGAAAAATCAGAGTTGTAATGCAGGGTGGAGAGGCTCTTGGATGGCCGGTATACTCTGAGCACAGCGATGATCAAGATGCAAATGATGGAATTGTAACACTTACAAGTGAATATCAGAAGTTTACTGAAGAATTTATAATGACAGAAGAGACAGACGCACAGGCATTCCTCAGCATCTGTTTGGGAAATGTAGGTGGTCAGATTACTGATCAGCACAGAATTGTAATTGACAATATTTCTTTGGTTGAGGTAGAGAATCCGACACCGGAGAATCCGACACCGGAGAATCCGACACCGGAGAATCCGACACCAGAGAATCCGACACCGGAGAATCCGACACCACAAAACCCAATTGTGAAGCCTGTAACAGTATCTTATTCTACACATATACAGAGTTATGGATGGAATAAAAGTGCAGCGAAGAATGGAGCAGTGGCAGGAACAACAGGAAAGGCAAAGAGATTAGAAGCGATTAAAATTTCTGTAGAGGGAAATGAAGATCTTGGTATTCAGTATACAACACACTGCCAAGGATATGGTTGGTTAAACTGGTCATCAAATGGTGAAATCAGCGGAACAACAGGTGAAGCGAAGAGACTCGAGGCAATCAAGATTCAGTTGACAGGTGCAGACAGGGATAAATACGATGTATATTACCGCGTTCATGCACAGGGCTATGGCTGGATGAATTGGGCAAAAAATGGTGAGGCTGCCGGTACAGCAGGACTCGCGAAGAGACTTGAAGCAATCCAGGTAGTAGTTGTCAAGAAGGGTGAAAGCGTACCAGACAAGTTCGAAGGTGTAACAGCATCAGAAAAGAAAGCTTATATGGCAAGTGCAGCTGCAACAGCTGCAACAGTTGAAGGCTCAGATCGGGCACATGTTCAGTATCGTTCACATCTTCAGACATATGGATGGCAGAACTGGAAGAATGACGGAGATATTTCCGGAACAACAGGTAAAGCAAAGCGATTAGAGTCTTTGAAACTTGAACTTAAAAACAAGGATTATACAGGCGGTATCTGTTACAATGCACATGTGCAGACAATCGGATGGCAGGCCGATCCAAATAAATCTGCAACATGGAAGAAAGATGGTGAGTTTTGCGGGACAACAGGAAATGCAAAGAGATTAGAGGCAATTCAGATTGAGCTTTATGGTGAGATGGCAGAGCATTATGATATTTATTATCGTGTGCATTCACAGACGTACGGCTGGATGAAGTGGGCCAAAAATGGAGAGATGACTGGCACAACTGGTCAGCATAAAAGAATCGAAGGAATTCAGGTTGTGCTTGTGAAAAAAGGAGAACAGGCACCTTCGGATAATTACAAGGGAGCTGTTACAAATACAACAAAAACATTTCTCTCAAAATAGAAACTATCGATAGTCAAAATGGCGTTATCCATTACTTTGGATAACGTCATTTTTTAGTGCGTCTTGCGGCGCACGTTTCTGGATGGAACCTGGTTATGAAAAGAAATAAAATTGTAACAGTATTGATGCAGAAATGATGCATGCCGGATGTATGATGCAGGTTATAAAAAGAAAATCGGAAAATATCTGAAGAATTGACACATTTAGATAGAAAAAAAGCCTATTTTCTTTTTATATCAATCGTTATAATACAACCGAAAGAAGGAAAGAACTATGAGAAAGAAAGCATGGATTTTATGTACGGCAATGGTAGTGGCTTTGGCGGGATGCAGCAATGTGAGTGATAATAATACGACCGATATCATCCAGGTGAGCAGCGAGACGATGACTACAACGGAAGCAGCAACGGAAGTTACGACAACCACCGAAAATGAAACTACGACCGAATCTGTTACGGAGAGCAATACCCCGGACAGCACATTACAGTCAGAAGGTTCGAATACAGGGAAGACGGAACCCGCTGCGACAGAAGCTAAGACGACGGAATCCTAGTCACAGGAAGGCGAGCCATCCGATGATTCGTGGAAGGAAGAGTTCGAGAAGACGCTGTATGAGGAGTATGGTGTGGTGCCGGATCATTACGAATATATCGGAAATGATGTCTATCAGGTCTATGTGAAAATCGACGGGAAGATCGTGCCATATGTGGTAGTGAATTGGAAGACGGGAGATTTCCACGGCTAGAAGAAAGGATAAAGACGGGTGAAAGAAATGGGCGATGCAAACAAAATCACAGGATATGGAGAACATAGAGAATTATATCGGATTTCAACGGATGAAATCCTGTATTTTGAGGCGGTAGGAGAGAAAGTGTTTGCCTATACGGAACAGGAAATTTATGAGATAAAGAATCGCCTTTACCAGATTGAAGAGAAGGTAAATGCGTATGATTTTACCCGGGCATCCAAATCCATGCTTGTAAATACAGACAGAATCTCAAGTATTGCTTCGATTTCAGGAAGCCGCGGGAAGATTATGATGGATAACGGAGAGGCCGTTATTGCAAGCCGCATGTACTACAAACCATTGCTTTCATCCATGAAATGGAAGAAAATCAGTTAATACTTTTTGTGTTTTTTTCTGACAGAAAATATGCTATGATGAAATGCGAATTGGCATAAAGGTTAGAAAAAGGAGACACAAAATGAGCAAGAAATTACTTTTGATCAACGACATGGCTGGCTATGGAAAGGTTGCGTTATCCGCGATGATTCCGGTGCTTTCCCATATGAAATACGAGGTATTTAACCTACCGACGGCAATCGTGTCGAACACACTTGATTACGGTAAGTTCGACATCCTGGATACAACCGATTACATGAAAAATGCAATCGCTGTCTGGGAACAGCTTGGATTTGAATTCGATGCAATCTCAACCGGATTTATCGTGTCGAAGGAGCAGACCGAGCTTGTGACCGAGTTCTGTAAGGCACGGGCGGAAAAAGGTGTGACGATCTTCACAGATCCGATTATGGGAGATGAGGGAAAGCTCTATAACGGAATCACAGAGGAGACGATTGATTTGATGCGTGAGCTGATTTCGGCTGCGGACTATATCGTACCGAACTATACCGAGGCGGCATATCTGACCGAGCTTCCATATAAGGAAGATGGCGTGACAGAGGAAGAGTATCATACGATGATCGACAAGCTTCGTGCATTCGGTGCGAAATCGATTGTGATCACAAGTGCGAAGATCGCGGGCACAGATTGCAGATCGGTTGTCGGATATGACCACAAGAAGGAAGAATATTTTAAGGTTGATTTCGAAGAAATTCCGGTACATTTCCCGGGAACGGGAGATATTTTCTCCGCCGTATTTATCGGAAAGCTTATGAGTGGCAAGGATCTGCAGACGGCAACCGCAGAGGCGATGGATGCCGTGAAGAGCATGATCGGCAAAAATGCAGATAACGTGGATAAATATAAGGGAATTCCGCTGGAAACCTGTATGGAGGTGCTTGACTGATGGCAAGACCGAAGATCCGGATTACACTGATCGACCAGAAGGGCGAAAAGGGCTGTCACAGAGGACATAAGATCGGTGATTCTTATGATTTTGATACGGAGCGTGGAAAGCTCTGCCCGATGGCGATGCATGTCGCATTTCCATATGTGGATATCCTGCGCTATGGCGGCGAGATACCGGGACAGGAGAAGGGCACCGCTGTTTTCGCATGCCCGGATGTCGATACGCTGAATGTCTTTAAAATTGAGCGGATAGACGGCTGAATGTACGAAAAGAAAAACAATAAAAATGATAGGGATTATTGATTTTATTTGAAACATTTTGTATAATACAGTCAGAGTTTATATTACATCTAATATAAAACATAATATAAATAATTTGAAAGGAGAAACTATTATGTTACAGAACCAGGAATGGGAATCATTCACAGGTAGACTCTGGAAGGAAGAGTGCAACGTAAGAGACTTCATCCAGAACAACTACACACCTTATGATGGAGACGAGAGCTTCCTTGCAGGACCAACAGATGCTACGAACAAGCTCTGGGATAAGCTTCAGGCTCTTCAGAAGGCAGAGAGAGACAACGGTGGTGTATTGAAGGAGGACGCAGATGTTGTATCCAGCATTACAGCATATGGTCCTGGTTACATTGATCCAGAGACAAAGGATCTTGAGCAGATCGTAGGTCTTCAGACAGACGAGCCACTTAAGAGAGCATTTATGCCTTATGGTGGTATCAAGATGGCTGAGGAAGCACTCGAGATGTACGGATACAAGCCAAACGAGAACTTCCACAAGATCTTTACAGATTATCACAAGACACACAATCAGGCAGTATTTGATGCTTATACACCAGAGATGATGGCAGCTCGTCATACACATATCGTAACAGGTTTGCCAGATACTTATGGTCGTGGTCGTATCGTTGGTGATTACAGAAGAGTCGCTCTTTACGGTATTGATCAGCTGATCGCTTGGAAGCAGGAAGATAAGGCTAACTGTGGCGATGGTAATATGTACGATGACGTTATCCGTCAGAGAGAAGAGTTGACAGAGCAGATCAGACGTCTTCAGGAGATGAAGGTTATGGCTCAGTCATACGGCTATGATATTTCTAAGCCAGCTTCAAATGCGAAGGAAGCTGTTCAGTGGTTATACTTCGGATACCTTGCAGCTATCAAGACACAGAATGGTGCTGCTATGTCAGTAGGACGTGTATCTACATTCCTTGATATCTATATCGAGAGAGATATTAAGGCTGGTAAGCTTACAGAGGCTCAGGCTCAGGAGCTTATCGATCACTTCACAATGAAGCTTCGTATGGTTAAGTTCGCAAGAATTAAGTCATACAACGAGCTGTTCTCAGGTGACCCTGTATGGGCTACACTTGAAGTCGGTGGTATTGGTATGGACGGACGTTCAATGGTTACAAAGAACGACTACAGATTCCTTCATACTCTTGAGGATATGGGACCTGCTCCAGAGCCAAACCTTACAGTACTTTACTCTTCAGCATTGCCTAACAACTTCAAGACATATGCTGCTAAGATCTCTGTAAGAACAAGCTCAATCCAGTACGAGAACGATGATGTAATGAAGCCAATCTGGGGTGATGATTACTCAATCTGCTGTTGTGTATCTGCTACACAGACAGGTAAGGAAATGCAGTTCTTCGGAGCTCGTGCAAACCTTGCTAAGTGTCTCCTGTACGCTATCAACGGTGGTAAGGATGAGAAGTTCCTTGACAAGAAGACAGGTAAGCCAATGCAGGTAGGTCCTGACTACTCTCCTATTACTTCTGAGTACCTTGACTATGATGAAGTACTTGCTAAGTACAAGCAGATGCTTGACTGGTTAGCAGGACTTTATGTAAATATCTTGAACCTGATTCAGTACATGCATGACAAGTACTACTATGAATCAGCAGAGATGGCATTGATCGATACAGATGTACGTCGTACATTTGCTACAGGTATTGCCGGATTCTCACACGTTATCGATTCCCTTTCAGCTATCAAGTATGCTAAGGTTAAGGTTATCCGTAACGCAGAGACAGGACTTGCAGAAGACTTCGAGATCGAAGGCGAGTTCCCTAAGTATGGTAATGATGATGACAGAGCAGATAATATCGGTGTATGGCTGCTTCATGAGTTCCTTACAGACATCAAGAAGAGACACACATACCGTAATTCAGAGCCTACAACATCTATCCTTACAATCACATCTAACGTAGTATATGGTAAGTTCACAGGTAACCTTCCAGATGGTAGACGTGCTTGGACACCATTTGCTCCAGGTGCTAACCCAAGCTACGGTGCTGAGACATCAGGACTTCTTGCATCTCTGAACTCAGTTGCTAAGATTCCTTATGAGTGGTCTTTGGATGGTATCTCAAATACTCAGACAATGAACCCATCTGCACTTGGTCATGATGAGGCTGAGAGAGCTGAGAAGCTTGTAAGCGCTATGGATGGTTACTTCGATCAGGGCGCTCACCACTTGAACGTAAACGTATTCGGTAAGGATAAGCTCCTGGATGCTATGGAGAACCCAGATAAGCCAGAGTACGCTAACTTCACAATCCGTGTATCTGGATACGCTGTTAAGTTTATCTCTCTTACACGTGAGCAGCAGCTCGATGTTATCAACAGAACATTCCATGACTCACTTTAATTAGAAGTTTGTCAAAAATGTTTTTGATAGATAAGTAATTCACTGGAGTCCCGGAGATACTATCTCCGGGACTTTTTATAAAAATAAAATTGTTAGAGGTGGAACATGCCGGAGAAGAAACAGATTTTAGGTTATATTCATTCAACAGAAAGCTTTGGAGCCGTAGATGGACCAGGTATCCGATTTGTAGTATTTTTGCAAGGCTGTAAGATGCGTTGTAAGTACTGTCATAACCCGGAGACGTGGAATCTGGTAACCGATTACACAAAGCTCTATGCTGATACAACGGATGATAAAGAACGAGAAGAACTCGAAAAGAAAATTGAAGAGAACACAAAACTGCTACTAGATAAAGGCGTCAAGGTTGAAGCGAGAACTCCGGAAGATCTGCTCAAGCAGGCACTTCGTTATAAGCCTTATTGGAAGGGTGACGGAGGAATAACCGTCAGCGGAGGCGAAGCGCTTCTGCAGATGGATTTTTTGATTGAATTCTTCAAGCTTGCAAAAGCACAGGGGATTCACACAACGATTGATACAGCGGGTAATCCATTTACAAGAGAGGAGCCTTTCTTCTCGAAGTTCAATGAACTGATGGCACTCACTGATTTGTTCCTGCTTGATATCAAGCAGATTGAGGACGACAAACACCGGGAGCTGACAGGGTTCTCGAATAAGAATATATTAGACCTGGCACAGTATCTCTCCAATCAGGGAAAGCATATGTGGATTCGACATGTCCTTGTGCCGGGCGTAACAACCGACGAAGCAGATCTGAAGAAGACGGCTGAGTTTATCAGGACTTTGAAGACGGTTGACCGGGTGGAGGTATTGCCATACCATAAGCTTGGAATCCAGGAGTGGGAGCGCCTTGGAATCCCTTATAAGCTGGAAGGAATCGATCCTCCAACGGACGAACAGCAAAAAATTGCAAGAGAGATTCTGGATGCAAAGTAAGAGTTGCACATAAGGGTCGCAAAAACAATATAAAAAAACAAATGAGACTGCGCAATATTCAGGAATATGAGTATTGTGCAGTTTTTTTGATATAGTTGATATAGGAAAAGATTATAACAAACAATCATTTTTATGTATGGCTGTCTGTATTGACATAACAAAGGAAGCACGTTATAATCTGAAACCATGAAAGGGAAATAAATAGTATATCAGATAGGAAAAGTAGGGTATAAAACCTGCGAGGGAAAGGAAGTACGTCTATGGCAATCATCCAGATACAAGATGTATCCAAAAAATTTCAGACAAAAGACGGCGAGATTGACGCGTTGAAGCATGTGACGCTCGACATCGAAGCCGGAGACATATATGGTATCATCGGTATGTCCGGTGCAGGAAAGAGTACACTCGTACGATGCATCAACCATATCGAAGTTCCGACTGAGGGAACGGTGATCGTGCAGGATAAGGATCTGAGCAAGCTTTCCGAGAAAGAGCTTCGCAAGCAGCGGGAACATATCGGCATGATCTTCCAGCATTTCAATCTGCTGATGCAGAAGTCCGTATTGGAGAATGTATGCTTCCCATTGTTTATTCAGGGGAAGTCGAAGGCTGAGGCAAAGAAGAAAGCTTATGAGCTTCTGGATATCGTAGGTCTGAAGGATCGTGCGAAAGCGTATCCATCCCAGTTATCCGGCGGACAGAAACAGCGTGTGGCAATCGCAAGAGCTTTAGCTTCCGATCCGCAGATTCTTCTGTGTGATGAGGCAACGAGTGCGTTAGACCCACAGACAACTTCTTCGATTCTCGCTTTGTTGAAGGATATCAATAAACGGTTTGGTATCACAATCGTCGTGATCACACACCAGATGGCAGTTGTCCGGGAGATCTGTAACCGGGTAGCAATTATGAAGGATGGACAGGTGGTCGAGAATGGAAGTACCGTGGAGATCTTCAATCATCCAAAGTCAGAGGTGGCACGGGATCTGCTCAGAAAGGACGATGGTGGAGATACCACCGGTGACGATCAGCAGACAGCAAACCAGATTCAGGACGGAACGAAGATACGAATCGTATTTACAGAGAACTCCGCATTTGAACCGGTCATTGCAAATATGATCCTGACATTTAAGGAGCCGATCAACATCCTGAAGGCAGCAACCAAGAATGTTGGCGGCGTGGCAAAGGGAGAGATGATATTAGAGATTCCGAATGGTTCCACGAATGTGAAAGCGATGGAACAGTATCTGATTGACCGGGGACTTGAGATAGAAGAGTTGTCGGAGACAAAGACAGGAGGTGCGTTCTAATGTGGACAGAACAGGTTCGTTCCATGATTGGAACAGGTATTCTTGAGACGTTATACATGACAGTTGTTTCAACTGTATTTGGATATTTATTTGGACTGCCGATGGGAATTCTCCTTTGTATCACAGATAAAGAGGGATTGAAGCCAAACAAGGTGGTATATAAGATTCTGGATGTGATTGCGAATATTGTACGAAGCATACCGTTTTTGATCTTGTTGATCCTGCTGATTCCATTTACAAGACTGTTGCTTGGAAAAAGCTATGGTTCTACCGCAACGATCGTCCCACTGACAGCGGCGGCGATTCCATTTATCGCAAGAATGGTTGAGTCTTCACTAAAGGAAGTCGATTACGGAGTTATCGAAGCAGCAAAGGCAATGGGCGCAAGCAATAGCAGAATCATCTTCAGGGTATTGCTTGTTGAGGCGAGAACTTCCCTGATCACAGGCGCAACGATTGCAATCGGAACGATCCTTGGATATTCCGCAATGGCAGGTGCAGTCGGCGGTGGCGGACTTGGAGATATCGCAGTCCGTTACGGATATTACCGGTATCAGACAGACATCATGCTTGTTACGGTGGCGTTACTGATCGTGATCGTACAGGTATTCCAGTCGGTTGGCATGTTCGTTGCAAACCGTCTGGACCGCAGAAAATAATGTGCAATATATGCGGGTATCGGAATGTGCACACCGGAACCTGCTTATATATAAAGTAATGGATCATTTTATAAAAGTTTTCAATGATCACAAAAACAGGAAAGAGAGGACATGAATTATGAAGAAATCAATTAAGAAATTACTCGCACTGACACTGACAGGTGCATTTTTGGTAGGAGCACTCACAGGCTGCGGAAAGAGCGGCGAGGACGATAAGACAATCACAGTTGCAGCATCTGCAACACCACACGCTGAGATTCTGGAGTATGCAAAGGATAAGCTTAAGGAGCAGGGCTATGATCTGCAGGTGACTGTCTTTGATGACTATGTAAAGCCAAACGAAGTGGTAGAAAGCGGAGACTTCGATGCCAACTACTTCCAGCATGTACCATATCTGGAAAGCTTCAATGAGGAGAAGGGCACACACCTTGCTGTTGCAGGTAAGATCCACTATGAGCCATTCGGTATCTATCCGGGAACAAAGAAGAGCTTGGATGAGATCGCAGACGGCGATTCTATCGCAGTACCAAACGATACAACAAACGAGGCAAGAGCATTGCTTCTTCTGCAGGATAATGGCATCATCACATTGAAGGATGGCGCAGGTATCAACGCAACGGTCAATGACATCGCTGAGAATCCACATAATGTAAAGATTGTTGAGCTTGAGGCTGCACAGGTAGCCAGAGTTGTCGATGAGACAGCATTTGTCGTATTGAATGGTAACTATGCACTTGCTGCTGGTTTCTCTGTAGGAAAGGATGCCCTTGCTTACGAGAAGAGTGATTCTGAAGCTGCTAAGACATATGTAAATGTAATCGCAGTGAAGGAAGGAAACGAGGACAGTGCAAAGATTAAGGCATTGGTCGATGTATTGAAGTCTGACGATGTGAAGAAATACATCAACGATACTTACGATGGAGCAGTTCTTCCTTATGAGGAATAATCGGATTGAATACAAATCAAAACAACATATAAACCACATACAGACGCTCTTCGATGGGATATATTTCCTGTGGCAGAGCGTTTTGTCATTGGCGGGCGTAAAAAGAGCATATGAACACATGAAAATTGCTAAAAACATAAAAATCCAAAGTAAATATCCTGAATATAGAGAAAAAATATAGAGAATTATCTATTTAACTCTTGTTTTTTTAGAGAAATGTCTATAAAATAGAAAACAGACGGTTTAAATGCATAATTTATACGATGCAAATAAATGTGAAAGGTATAAGGTAGCTGAAATGAAGAAATACAAGGATATGAGTAAAGACGAGTTATTGACATTAAAAGCCGCTCTTATGGAGGAATACAAGGAAGAGCAGGCAAAGGGCCTCAGCCTCAATATGGCAAGAGGAAAGCCTGGATTCTCCCAGCTGGCACTTTCCATGCAGATGTTAGATGAGATTAATAGCAAATCTGATATGCGTACCTTGCTTGGAAATGATACAAGAAACTATGGAGATCTGGATGGTATCGGAGAGTGTCGTCAGCTTATGGCAGACATGATGGAAGTAAAGAAGGAGAATATCATTGTATATGGTAACTCCAGTCTGAACGTTATGTACGATACAGTTTCCCGTTCGATGACACACGGTGTCAATGGTTCGACTCCTTGGTGCAAGCTGGATAAGGTCAAGTTCCTCTGCCCGGTACCTGGATATGACAGACATTTTAAGATCACAGAGTTCTTCGGTATTGAGATGATCAACATCCCAATGAATTCCGATGGACCGGATATGGATCTGGTTGAGAAATACGTAAATAATGATGCCGCAGTGAAGGGTATCTGGTGCGTGCCGAAATATTCAAACCCAACCGGAATCGTATATTCCGATGAGGTGGTAAGAAGATTTGCAGCATTAAAGCCGGCAGCGGAAGACTTCCGTATCTTCTGGGATAATGCATATTGCATCCATCATCTGTATAAGGATCAGCAGGCAGAAATTCCGAATATCTTAGAGGAGTGTGAGAAGGCTGGGAATCCGGACATGGCATATATGTTTGCTTCGACATCGAAGATCACATTCCCTGGTTCTGGTGTTTCTGCAATCGCAACTTCTACAACAAATGTAGAGTTTATCAAGCAGCAGTTGACAGTACAGACAATCGGTCATGACAAGATCAATCAGCTCCGTCATACAAGATTCTTCAAGAATATTGATGGACTGAAGGCACATATGGAGAAGCATGCGGATATCTTACGTCCGAAGTTCGAGGCAGTTTTAAATGCATTTGATCAGGAGCTTACAGGACTGGAGATCGGTTCGTGGGTAAAGCCGCTCGGTGGATATTTCATTTCCTTTGATGCACTCGAGGGCTGTGCGAAGAAGATCGTAGCAATGTGTAAGGATGCAGGTGTGGTACTGACAGGCGCCGGTGCAACCTATCCGTATGGCAAAGATCCAAAAGACAGCAATATCCGTATTGCTCCATCGTTCCCATCTGTGGAAGAGATGGAAGCAGCATCGAAGATTTTCGTGCTTTGCGTGAAGCTTGCAAGTATCGATAAGTATCTGGAAGCATAAGCTTGCCAGGGCAATTATAGATAGAGTATTCAAATCCCGGTGTGAAAGCACCGGGATTTTTTGCAAAATGCTGGAATGAAATAATTTGATAACTGACATACTAATTTCAGAATGCGGAATCCGAAATACGAGAATAATCAGACATTTGATATATCAGAAATGCCAGAAGCAATTCTCGTATTTTTGATTCGTGAATAAATGGAGGAATTCGTATGAAGGATCGAATCGAGACATTGAAGGGATATTTGAAGCGGCTTGGAAATGGAGAACCGCTGGAAACAGTAAGAAAAGATTTCGTGGAAGTATTTAAGGATGTTGATCCTGCGGAGATCATGAAGGCGGAACAGGAGATGCTCGCGGAGGGAACACCGCTTTTGGAGGTGCAGAAGCTGTGTGATGTGCATGCCGCACTCTTTCATGGAAAGACGCGGGAGGAACAGATTGCGAATGCAGAAAGGGCAGTGAATGCGTCGGTGTTACGTGAAGAACGGGAGACAAGGACGCGGGAGCTGGCACAGATCAAAGGACATCCGCTATGGCTGTTTGCAAATGAGAATGGTGCTCTTGCTATGCTATTAGAGCAGGCAGAGGAGAAAATCAAAGATGGCAGTGCGAATAAGAAGACGTTGGAATCATTGCGTGGCATCTCCATTCACTATGCGAAGAAGGGAGATCTTCTGTACCCGGTTTTGAATGTGCGGTATGGGATATCCGGACCGGCAAGTGTGATGTGGACGGTTGATGATGAGATCCGGGATGAGATTTCATTTCTTGCGAAGATGAATGATAAAGAATCCGAATGGCAGGAGCGGTTTGCAACGGTAGTAGCACGGGCGCAGGAGATGATCTACAAAGAGGCAAATATTTTGTTCCCAAACTGTGCGGCAAATTTCACGGAGGAAGAGTGGATCGGCATCTACCAAGACCAGAAGGATTATGCGGTTTGTTTCGGCGTGGAGCCGGAGATCTGGCAGAAGGCAGAGGATAACCAATATGTGCAGGAGACGTCGCTCACAGAGACGGAAATCCGTATGCCGGGCGGGCATCTGACGATTGCGCAGTTGATCGCACTTCTGAATACGATTCCGATGGAAATCACATTTGTGGATGTGGACAATATCAATCGATTCTTCAATGAGGGACCGAAGGATTTTAAACGTCCGGGGATGGCAATCGACCGGGAGGTATTTTCCTGTCACCCACCGAAGATTGAATCGACCGTGCGAAGAATTATTGGAGAGTTCCGTGCAGGGGCATTGGACGAGGTTCCAATCTGGATGGACAAAAATGGAAAATGCATGCTTGTCAGATACATGGCGGTACGGGATAAAGAGGGTAAGTATCTCGGCACACTGGAGCTAGTGCAGGATATGGGATTTGCAAAGGAACATTTTCAGCCGGAAAAGCGCCAGGAGGAGATATGGTAAGCGGAGAAATGGCTTGTATATGCGGCACGTAAATGATAAAATCTGATGTATATGCCAGAAATAAATGTACGACTTAAAATAGGAGAAATCAGATGAAAATTACAATCATTGCAGTGTCCGTATCTGCACTTTCACAGATCCAGATATTTCAAAAAGAATATGCAAAAAAATACCCGGAGGATGCAATTGATTTTGCAGTCTTTTATGTGGCAGGAATGGAAAACAAATATCTGATGCATCCGGAGATTCTGGAGAATGCAGTCCGCGAGGCGGATGTTGCAGTAATCGACCTGATGGGTGTTTCAGAGGCGCTGCGGGAGATTGTCAGACGTGGGCTGGAGAATTGCCGGGGACAACGGATTGTGATTGGTAACGAATTGCGAGAATATCTGCGCCTCGGAACATTTTCCATGGAAGCAATGGGTAAAATGATGAAGTCCTCCCAGAAGAAACCGCAGACAGGAGATGTGTCAGGGGAGGAAGCTAAGCAAGCGGATACGAAGGAAAACAAAAAACCGACAGCCAGTGCGTTAGAGAAGATGCGCCGGATACGAAGAATGGCGATGATCCTTGGCAATGTCCTTCCATTTGGCATGACAAAGGATATGAAGCAGGTGTTTTTACTGATGGACTATTGGCAGCAGGCAACCTACACGGATATTGAATCGTTTTTCTATCTGATTTTACGAAGATATTGTGGCAGGAGCTTTCTGCCGAAGGAAAAGCCTTGTACGATGCGGTACGGAATCTATCTGAAAGATCCATTTTCGCTTGTTTGCGAGGACGTACTGGATAAATATTGGAAGAAAAATCCGTATGACAAAGGCAGGGATACGATAGCATTTTTGTTTTACGGACATGCATATCCGAACGATTATCTGCCAATCGTGCGTATCATTTGTGAAAAATTAAGAGAAAAATATAACATACTTCCGATTGCATTCTCACAGAATGAGGATCGTGATCAGGAGAAATTAAAGAGTTATCTCTGCCAGAAGAAGTACCCGGTATCCGCGGTGATCAATACGATGCCATTCCGGCTTGGGGCAGGTCCGATGGGCGGAAACGCAGACGGTGCAGTGCAGATTCTGAAGGAACTGCAGGTGCCGTATATCAAGCCATTCTGCCTGACGAAAATCACAGAGCAAAGATGGCAGGAAGCATCCGCGGTCAATCCGGGCGAGTTCCTGATCAGTATGTTGCTGCCGGAATTAGATGGGGGAATCCTCACGTTTCCGGTTGGCGTGATGGGTGATGCGACGGTATCAGAATTGCAGCCGATCACAGAACGGATTGATACACTTGTGGCACGGCTGGAAGGATATCTGAGGTTACAGAAGCTGGCAAATCAGGATAAGAAGCTGGCGTTCGTGTTCTACAATTACCCGCCGGGCGAAAGCAATGTTGCATCCGCGGCATTTCTTGATACCTTTGCATCAGCGGCAGAAGCTTTGAAGCAGTTAAAACAGGCGGGATATCAGGTGGAAGCCCTGACGGCTGAACAGCTTCGGGAGGCGTTCGTTATGGATGGAAACTGCAATGCGCCACAGTGGAGCGACGAGGCCGAGGCTGCGATTACATACAGGCTGGATGGAGAGGACTATCCAGTGAAGGGGATTCGATGTGGAAATGTATTTCTTGGGTTACAGCCGTTGCGGCAGGACGGAGACAGTAAAGCGGATATCATCGAGAACTACCATGACCGGAATCAGGAACCACCGAAGGCATATCAGGCATTTTACCATTATATAGGGGAAGAATTTGGCGCGGATGCAGTGATTCATTTCGGTACACACGGGACTTTGGAATTCCTGCCTGGTAAGGACAATGGCATGATGGGACAATGCTGGCCGGACCGTCTGATCGGGACAGCTCCTCATTTTTATTATTACTATATCGGGAATCCTTCGGAAGCTATGATCGCCAAGCGGAGAACGCATGCTACGATTATCAGTTATCAGGCACCTGCTTTGAAAAAAAGCGGAATATATGGTGAATTGCAGGAATTAAAAGAGACGATCGCTGAGTATAGGGAGAGTATGCAGAGTGCGCCGGAACGCTGCGATGATCTGATGAACCAGATTGACCATCTGGCAGAGGCATGTGGATGTACAGGGGATCTTGAGCAGATCGAGGAATATTTGTATGAATATGAAAATAGTCTGATCACGGATGGCTTGCATGTGATGAATGCGGAGGAGGCACAGGGACTTTTACATGCCTTAGATGGGGAATATGTCCCTGTTGGAACTGCGGGAGACGTGGTGAAAAATCCGGATATCCTTCCATCCGGGCGAAATCTTGTGCAGTTTGATCCCCGGCTTGTTCCGACCAAAACCGCATATGAGCGGGGCGCAAAGGCCGCACAGCTTGCCATGGAACAATATAAAAAGCAGACAGGCAGCTATCCCGATACAACCGCTGTGATTCTCTGGGGATTGGAGACATCCAGAAGTCAGGGTGAGACAGTCGGGCAGATCTTATATTATCTGGGACTTCGTCTGAAAACAGACCATGCGAGCTTTGATGACCGTCTGGAGATTATTCCGCGGGAGGAGCTTGGAAGACCGCGTATGGATGTGGTGATCCATATGTGCGGATTCTTCCGGGATATGTATCCGAATCTGGTAGATAACCTGAATGAAATGCTACAACAGATTCTTGCGTTGGATGAGCCGGATGAGGCAAATTATTTTGCGGCAAATACGAGAAAACTGGCGCATACACTGATGAAAGAGCAGGGAATGGACGAGACACGGGCATGGGAGATGGCGTCCTGCCGGATCTTTGGCCCGAAGGAGGGAGAATATGCGACGCGTCTTACGGATGTTGTGAAAAAAGGAAGCTGGAAAGCAGCGGAGGAGCTTGGAACAGGCTTTACAGCGGATCTTTCGTATGCGTATTCGTACCGGCACAGAGGCGAGGCAGCAGCCAGCGTACTGAAACATCAATATGAAAATGTAGACTACATCTCGCAGATACGGAACAACGTGGAATATGAACTCACCGATCTCGATCATTATTATGAGTTTTATGGTGGACTTTCCAAGGCGGTGGAAAACCAGAAGGGCGAAAAGCCGGTGATGCTTGTCGCAGATACTGTCGGAGAAGATGTCAAGGTACAGGATATCCAGGAAGCGCTGAACCGGGGAATAAGAACGCGCCTGTTGAATCCTGCATGGATCGAGGGCATGATGCGGCATACCTATCATGGCGTGCAGCAGATTGAAAAGCGGTTTGAAAATGTGATGGGATTTGCGGCATCGACGGATGCAGTGGACAGCCAGACATTTTCGGAGATGACGCGTTGTTATGTGGCGGATGAAGAACTGCGCAGGCAGATGACTAAGAGTAACAAATGGGCGTATATGAAGATGATGGAACGCCTTATGGAAGCAAATCATCGAGGGTATTATCAGGCAACCGAGGAAGAGTTAGAATCGATCCGGGAGGCTTATATCGAGGCAGAAGGAGAGGCAGAGGAGTAAGATGCAAAGGAAAAAGATAGACAATGTATATCCGTTCACGGCGATTGTCGGTCAGGAGAAGATGAAGGAAGCAATCGTGTTGAATCTCATCAATCCGGCACTCGGCGGTGTACTAATCCGGGGACAGAAGGGAACTGCCAAGACGACTGTCGTCCGTGCAATCCCGAACCTGATGCATAAACTGAAAATTGTGGAGATTCCGGCAAATGCAACGGAGGATCGTGTTGCAGGAACGATCAATATTGAGGCGGCGTTGAAGGACGGAGAGAAGAAATTTGAGCCGGGACTTCTGAAGGAAGCAGATGGAAATATCCTGTATGTTGATGAGGTAAATCTGCTCGATGACCATATCGTGGATCTGCTCTTAGATGCAGCGGCAACGGGCAGAAATACAGTGGAGCGTGAAGGAATCTCCTGTACGCATGCGTCAAAGTTCATATTGATCGGTTCGATGAATCCAGAGGAGGGAAATCTTCGACCACAGCTGCTCGACCGTTTCGGAATGGTAGTGGATGTGACAGCAGAGGAGGATGTAGACAAGCGAATCCAGATTGTCGAGAACCGGCTTGCCTATGAACAGGATGCATCGGTATTTTGTAAGAGATTCGAGGAACGTCAGGCGCATCTGCGCACGAAGATCGACAAAGCCAGAGCACTTTTGCCGGAGGTGACAATGAGCCGGGAACTTCTGCGCCTGTCCGCAGAGATCTGTATTGCCTATGGTACAGACGGACATCGTGCAGATATCGGAATCGTGAAAACAGCAAAGACGATCGCTGCATATGAAGGAAGAAAACGGGTCAAAAAGGAAGATATCTCCAGAGCGGCACAGTATGTACTGCCGCACCGTATGCACAAAAATCCGTTGGATAACGGGCAGATGAATCCGGAGATGATGGAACAGATATTGTCCCGAAAAGGAGAAAAACGTGAACCGGAGACATCCGGGGAGGGAGACTAGACTCTGCGAAGCAGAAAAATGTGGATATGCAGGAGGAAATATTTCTCCCGGTTGAGCAAAGTGGAAGGGAACGCTCGATTATAGAAGTACTAGATGAGATGATGGCATCTCTGGAGCTTCCGTTTTCACAGAAACGTGCGGCACAATTAAAGATAAAAAAAGGAAAGCACAGTGGATCTGTGGTGCCATCCGAAGCAGAAAGGAAAATGTGCGGCCTTTCGGATGTTGATATCCCGGCGACGATCCGGACATGTGTGGAACGTGGAAGCCACATGGAGAAAGACGGACTTCAGGGACAGATCATGCCAGAAGATCTGCGTATGAAACGATATCGCAACAAGAAGCACAGTACCGTACTTTTTGTTGTGGATGCCAGCCGGTCGCAGGGTGCGAACAAACGCCTTGCATTTGCAAAAAGCGCAGTGATGGCAATGCTTGAAAAAGCCTATTGTGACCGCGACCGGGTGGGACTGATCTTATTTGGAGATAAGCATGCCACGGTGAAGCTGCCATTTACAAAGAGCGTGGATGTCGCGGCTGAGAACATGCGGGAGTTGAAAGCGAAGGGCAATACACCACTTGCGATGGGGCTGCGTTTGGCAGAACAGGTACAGTTGACGGATCGCCGCAAATATCCAGAGGATATCCATCTCACTGTGCTGATTACGGATGGCAAGTCCAATTATGATACAGAACATGGGAATCCGGTAAAACTGGTGTATCAGGCAGCGGAGGATTTGAGGAAAAATGAGTTGCCGCTTCTGGTGATTGATACCGAAAACAGTATATTCGGAATGGGAATCGGAGCGAGAATCGCAGAGCTTGCAGATGGTGCATATGTGAAATGTGCAGAGTAACTGGACGGAGCCAGACGATAAGAAAGTTGAAAAAGAAATGAACAAGATCGAAGAATATTACAATAAATTCAATGAGGAAAAACGATTAAATTCCAGACATGGGCAGATCGAGTACCGTATCACGATGAAATATATTCATGATTATCTGGATGTGCGGATGCAGGAGTTGAAGGTTACGAACCGGGAACAAATTAAGATTCTCGATATTGGTGCCGGAACCGGACGTTACAGTGTGTCGCTCTGTGAGGAAGGTTACGATGTGACGGCTGTGGAGCTGGTGAAGCATAATTTGGGAATATTGAAGCAGAAAAACAGCAATGTGCATGCGATGCAGGGAAATGCGCTGCATCTGAAGAAGCTGGAAGATAACACCTATGATCTGACACTTCTCTTCGGACCGATGTATCATCTGATGACGAAGGAGGAGAAGATTCAGGCGCTCTCCGAAGCGAAGCGTGTGACGAAGCCGGGCGGAATTATATTGGTCGCCTATGTGATGAATGAGTATGCCGTGGTCGTATATGGTATTCAGGAGAACCATTTGGAGGAAAGTGTGAAGAATGGAACACTGGATGCGTCATATCATACGGTACCTGCGGAGGATAGTCTGTATGCATTTGAACGGATCGAGGACATTGACGGCTACAACGAAGCGGTTGGATTAAAGCGGGAGAAGATTCTATCACCGGATGGACCAGCCAATTATATCCGGCCATTTGTGAATCAGTTAAGTGAGGAGAGCTACGAGCTTTTCGTGGCATATCAGTTGAAGGTGTGTGAACGTCCGGACCTGATCGGAGCAGGAGCACATACGGTGGATATACTGAGGAAGTAGAGGAGAAGAAAGAATGGAACAAGGAAGCCTGCCGGAGCGCTATCTGTCGCGTTCGGTGATTAAACATATACGAAGATTGAATCCGAAGCTTTCGGTATCGGCAGCAGTCGGAAACGATTATGCAAACCTGCAAGGAAATGTGAGTGCAGATGGCATCGGCGATACGCCGTGGATTGCGTGGGTGAAAGCAATGAATAATTTTGCGTGCTCCGGCGGTCAGATCGAGGGGGCACGTCTTACGATGCTTCTTCCACAGAATGTAAAGGAGTCATGGATCAAAGGCTATATGGCGGATTTTAATTCTTATGCAGAAGCAAAGGGCATACAGATCTTAGGCGGTCACACCCAGGTGTCAGAAGTGTTTGCGCGGGCGCAGTTTCTTGTGACAATGCTTGGAACTGCGGGTGAGTACCATGCGAATAAAAAGAAAATCAAGCCTGGGTATGAGATTGTCATGGTCGGACAGGCAGGCTTGATGGGCGCGGATATAATCCTGAAGGAAAAGCGGGAAGAACTGCATACGCGGTTCCCGGATTTCTATCTGGATATGGCAAGCGTAAAGGAAGATGCGTATAGCATTGCGGACGTGGCACGGAAGATTGCAGATTCCGGCATGGATATCTGCTATATGCACGATGGCTCATCGGGTGGTGTCTATGGTGCCCTGTGGCAGATGGGCGTCTGGATGGATAAGGGCTTTGAGGTACAACATGTAGATATTCCAATCCGACAGGAGACAATTGAAATCTGCGAGTTCTTCAATATCAATCCGTATCTCCTAGATGCAACCGGGTGTCTGTTTGCAGTCGTGGAAGATGGAGAGAAGCTGGTGGAACATCTGGCAGAGCAGGAAATGGAAGCTGCCGTGATCGGTGTTGTGACAGAGAAAAAAGAGAAGCTGATCGTGGTAAATGAGCTGGAACACCGGTGCCTGTCTCCGGTGAATGGGGATGAGATACATAAAGTGTTGTGATGGATTAAATAGAAACGCAGGTGATGAAAAGTCACCTGCGTTTGTTCTGGTCGCTTTCGTTGTTGATTAGAATGTTTTTTGAAGAAAATCGGCGTAAGTTTTGTAAATCTTGTAATATTCGGTTCCCTTTTCTTGACCATATTTTCCGACAAAAAGCTTATTTATTTCTTTAAGACTTGCTTTTTGAGGATATAGTTTCTTTAAAAAGTCATCGTTAAGATATACTCCATTTTTGGAATATATGATATTCAAAAATTTACGATATTTTGTTTTCTTTTGCCAATTAACAGTAGGAATTTCATAAGATGGAAGTTTGACCATCTCGTAGATTTCTTTTCCAATCGTGTCGCCATATATTGCTTTGAGCATATTGTGAAGGGCAGATAAGTTACTTTTCCCGATGCAGGATAGCAGAACATCTAACTGAACTTCGTCAATATATGTCAATGCCGATATTTGGTTGGATTCTTCTTTGGTAGTATGTTCAGTAACATTTTCAAAAACCTCTGTAGTATCATTACGCTCAGTATTAGAACTCTCCGGAGAAATGGAATCAGGCTCTAAAATTTCAGACATAGATACTGTAGCCGGCTCTTCAGAAATCAGTGTATGGAAGATAGAAGGTGCTTTACGACAGACGTGAAATCCGCGTTCAGACCAAAAATGAACCACACTGTCAAACCCTTTATCTTTTGAAACGATAATAAGATTATCATCTGGATTTTTAACAGTAAGCGAACCAAGGTAAGTTACTAATTGAAAATCCAGAGAATTATCAGTTCCATTCTCACAGAGGATAAATTCCGGTTCAACTGGAGAATGTTTCAAAAGAATTAAGTTCTCATAGGACATATTTGGAGATTTGTTTGAGTAAAATACAAGAATTATATCATCTTCGTTTAAATAATCGAATAACTTAATCCATGCATCCCCAACATTCTCACTATCCACAAAAAATATATTTTTCATGATTACCTCATATGACCAGAACATAGGTAGTATAGCATAATTGCGCCCATATTAAAATATTTGATTATTCTTAAAAAATCTGTAAAATGATAGAAAACAGGATTGCATATAGGAAAATAAGAATATGGTAAGAAAGGATTGAGAACATACATAAGGATGTTGGGAAATAAAAAAGGAAAACAATTAAATAAATATGTACCGGACTATGTGTTATATGATCTGGAGACAACCGGAATTTCTGCAAACTACGATGAGGTAATTGAAATCTCAGCCGTGAAGGTGCGCGGCGGTAAAATCATCGATGAATTCAGTACACTTGTTAATCCGGGACGAACGATTCCGTATGGTGCGAGCGCGGTCAATCACATCTATGATGAGATGGTGGCAGATGCACCGGAGTTTGAGGAAGTGTTACCGCTGTTCCTTGCATTTATCGGAAATGATATTCTGGTTGGACATAATATTGCGGCGTTTGATATGAAGTTTCTGTATCGGGACTTTGAGAAATATATGGGATTGATACTTCCAAATGATTTCGTGGATACATTGCGCCTTGCAAAAATCGTATTTCCGGATTGGAAGCATCGGAGACTGGGTGATCTTGCGAACTATTATGGCATCTCTACGGTGGGTGCACACCGCGCATTGACAGATTGTAAGATGAACCAGAAGGTATTTGAATTACTTGGAAAAGAGTTGTCCGGGGAAGGAACGATGGATGTACGTCAGAATGTCAAGACCTGTCCGAAATGTGGAATGATGATGGTAAAACGAAAAGGAAAATTCGGCGAGTTCTGGGGGTGCAAGGGATTTCCGGATTGCCGGTATACGGAGAATATCTAAGGGGAAACAGCAGGTTGCTTTTATCGTAAGCGGTTGTCTGTTAAGATAGCATCATGTTGGACAACCGAGAAGATTGATTTGTCAGTGCTGTGGCATGCCGCTCGAAGATGAGATTATCGGGCATGACCGGGATGGGGCAATGAATGAATCGTATTGCAAATGGTGCTATGCAGATGGCATGTATACATACAGTAATATGGATGATCTGATCGATGTTGCAGTCAAGCATATGGTGACGGATGAATTCCCGGAGAAACAGGCGCGGGAATATATGAAGGATTTGCTCCCGAAGTTAGACTATTGGAAGCGGTACGATGAACTGAGCGATGGCGGACAGTTCGATGAATTCAAACATCAGTTGATAAAAGAGATTAACGATCTTCACATCGAAGGATTATATAAGAAACGGTAATGATGAATAGAAGTGTTAGTGAAGAGCCGAGTGATCGGCTCTTTTTTGCATTTCATCTAAAAAAGATAGAATTATGATACAATCCAATGTAAAATATAAAAATACATAAAATGTAGGAATATGTATGGATATGATGCGGGGTAAAAGGCAGATTTCCATGCATCCGATATCAGAGAAGCGAATGTAGAAACAGGGAGGGATTTACAGATGAAGAAGAAATTACTGACTGTAATGATGGCTGTGATGATGACATTTTCGTTATCCGGCTGTGGCAATGACGTCATCGTGGATGTCGTGACAAACGATGTAGAAAACGGAAGCAATCAGGCAGATACTTCTAACTCGGGAACGGCGCAGGGAGAACAGACAGCGTCGGCAGAGGTGGCAGAGACCAATCCGGCAGGACTTAAGACGATCCCGTTAGAGGATGTCAAGATCGGTGTGTTGTATATCGGCAGTGCATCCGATACATCGGGATATACGTATGCACACGAGCTTGGAATTCAGGGTATGGTTTCAAATCTCGGACTTAAGGAAGATCAGGTTGTACGCAAGGAATCGATAGACGATGGCGATGATGTAGCAATCAAAAAAGCGTTGGATGAATGTATGGATGAAGGCTGCAACATTGTATTTGCAACGAGCTGGGGTTACATGGAAGAGACCGCGGCATATGCGGAGAAGTATCCGGATGTTTATTTTGCACACGGAACCGGATACATGAGCAATGGAAGCAATTTTACAAACTATTTTGGAAGAATCTATCAGGCGAGATATCTGTCCGGTCTGGTAGCGGGCATGAAGACGAAAAGTAATTTGATCGGGTATGTATCTGCGATGGGCAGCGACAACAGTGAGTGTACCGGTGGTATTGATGCATTTGCGATGGGTGTTGAGGAAGTCAATCCGGATGCAAAGGTGCTGGTGGCAGTGACGAACTCCTGGTTTTCTCCGGATGACGAGCAGGCGGCTTCCGATGCATTGATTGGCAAGGACTGCGATGTGCTGGCACAGCATGTAGATACGACAGCTCCCCAGACTGCATCCGAGAAAAACGGAACATGGGCGATTGGATATAATTCCGATATGAGTAAAGAGACACCGGATGCAACGCTGACATCGGTTATCTGGAACTGGAGTGCGTATTACACCTCCTATGTAAACAGTATCGTCAATGCGACATATGATGGTTCGAATTATTATGGCGGTATGGATGAAAGTCTGGTCGGACTGACAGGATTATCTTCTCTGTGTGAGGATGGAACACAGGAGAAAGTAAACGAGATGCAGCAGAAGATTTTGTCCGGAGAATTCGGCGTGTTTGACGGAGAAATCCTTACCAACGATGGAACTGTGATCGGAGAAGAGGGAAAGACGCTGGATGATGCGACGATTACCGGTAAGATCAACTGGTATTATCACAATGTGGAAGTCGTAGATTGGAAATAGGGGGGATAGCCGTGAAAATATTTCGCAATTTGAAGCTGCAGTACAAGATGCTTATACTGGCTATCATTCCGGTACTCATCATGGGTATTGTAGCGATTCTCATTAGTAATACAGTCGTGAAAAATAAACTGCTGGACGATGCCAAGCAGAAGCTGAAAGCGACATCGAATGCCGTGCTTGCGGCGTATGATCAGAATGCCGGAGATTATTTTGTAAATGCGACCGGGGATGTGTGGAAGGGTGCTTACAACGTATCGCTGTCTACGCCTTTTATCGATGATATTGCTGCAAAAACCGGGATTGAGGTTACATTCTTTTACAACGACACGCGACTTGTGACATCATTAAAGGATGCGGACGGGAAGCGGATCCTTGGTTCTAAGGCAGGCGATTTCCTTGTGGAAAATGTCCTGCAGGATGGTAATGAGGTGTTTACCAATCGTGTGCTGGTAGATGGTACTTTCTATTTTGGATATTATGTGCCGGTGCACCAGAATAACAGTGATGAGATCATCGGTATGGTTTTCGCCGGAATGCCGGTCAAGGAGATATATGCGAGCCTGAATCTGATTACCATGATTTTTACAGTTGCGATTGTTGTTATACTGGTAATCGCGGTCATCGGATGTCTGCTTGTTTCCAGAGAAATCGCAAAGAGTATCCGGAACAGTATGGACGTGGTAAAACAGATTTCGGAAGGCAATCTCAATGTTGAGATCGAGCAGAGTATGTTGGATAGAAAAGATGAGGCGGGAGCTTTGTCATGTAATACGCAGACGCTTATCGACAGCTTATCTGCGATGATTGGCAAGATCAGCAATAATACCATGACCCTGAATGCATCTTCCGAGGAGATGAATGCGGCTGCCGGACAGGCAGGCAATGCGGTTGGAAATATCAACGATGATCTGCACAATATGCTGACCGGAGCTGTCGAGCAGACCGGCAACGCGCAGAATATCAAGAACAGCATTCACAATATGAATATTCATCTGGAAAAGACGCTCGGGGAAGTGGATCACCTTTCCGATGAGACAAAAGCGATGCTTGATGCCAGAAATGACGTGGATAAATCGTTGAACCAGCTCGATGCTTCCAACCAGGATGTTATGACCGAGGTTGAGAACATCCAGAAGCAGACGCAGCAGAATAATGAATCCGTGGAAAAAATCATTGCCGCAGTTAGTTACATCTCCGATATTGCAGATCAGACAAACCTTTTATCTCTGAATGCATCGATTGAAGCAGCCAGGGCAGGTGAAACCGGTAAAGGCTTTGCTGTAGTCGCAGAAGAGATTGGCAAGCTGGCAAACCAGAGTAATGAAGCATCGACAGAAATATCCGAGCTGGTGAATCTGTTAAGCTATAATTCCAGCCAGACAATGGATATTATGGACAGCGTACAGGATGCTATGAACGATCAGACGAAGAAGCTGGTTGAAACTGCCAATATATTCAAGCAGTTACAGGAGCATGTATCTCATGTTGCAGATGGTGTGGATGTCATTCGTGATGCAACCGTACAGTTAGGCAAAGAAACCGATGAAATCGGAAAAGATATCAAGAACTTAAGTGACATCGCACAGAGAAACGAGGATACGGTTAAGGGAACGATTTCCTTTAGTGATGAGGTGCTTGGCACAGTAAACAGTGTGACCGAGATGTCAACGGAAGTCAGCTCATCTGCCAATGATATGGCAGGCGTGGTGTCACATTTCCGTATGTAGGAAGTAAGAATATAAATAGAAAAAGAATGCAGAAGCGTTGGTTCGGAAACGAACCGGCGCTTTTTTGCGCAATAAGCCGTCATGCAGAAATTTGACTTAGATTTTACATGGTTTCCACAGAAATATGATAGTAGAGTGGCAAATTTCAATTTTATAATAGAGCAGAAATTAGAGAAAGCAATATATTCAAAGCGAGGAAAAGAATATGCCATCTACATATGCACATTATCGGATGGGACAGGAAGTAATCAAACAGGTTTCTGCCCCTGTCCGCGATATCATTATGAAACATTACGTGGAACGGAAGCCACGGGCGATTCGGAACAGCTTCAATCGTCTGGGTGTCACCCTGAAAAATGTGAGAAACGAGAAGAAAACACACAGATCGTAACATTTCCTTTTGCAATCATATTTGGCAGGTTAGCCAATTGTTATAAAACAGAACGACTCATCACAATCTGTATTGTAGCATACCTTGGTATTGCCATATTCGCTATCTCCCTGAGGGAACAGTGGCAGTTCTGGATTCTGGCGATTCTGGTTGGCATATTCCAGTGCGGAATTCAGGCGTTGTCCAGATCGTATTTCGCCAAGATCATCCCACCGAAAAAATCCGGCGAATATTTCGGCTTGATGGACATATGCGGAAAAGGCGCATCCTTCCTTGGAACAATCGTAATCAGCCTGATCTCGCAGGTGACCGGCAAGGTGAATATCGGTGTTGGTGCGATATCCGTGTTCTTTGTGCTTGGAATGATCGTGTTCCGGATGGCAACCGCGGAAGAAAAGGGAGAAGGAAAGAAAGTGAGGATGAGATTTGGGGAAGATGGGGTGTCTTGAGGGGAGAGAGGAAGAGAATATTTTGTAACAGCCGAAAGACAAACTCAGTGATAAATCAAAGTCGGTGGCTTCCAAGGTCGTAAATGCGATTGTTGCCAAACTGGAAAAAGCATCATAGGCACTTTTGGGAAATATCATCTCTGCCCTGAATGAGCTGAAAAATAAGGTTAAGGCAAAGGAACAGATTAAGGAACAGGCAAGGGTTTCCATTCAGGCAAAACTGAAAGAGAAACAGAAGCAGGTTATGGAATATGAGAAAAAACAAGATGTGCATATCAGAAAAAAGAATATGGAACTTTAGGAAGCATTTGTAATCCATTAGTGAAAATACAGATGCTTTTTTATTGTCCGGAAAGGATTGTATGGGAGTATTTGATGAAGTAAAGGAAAGAGTGACCGCAAGGGAAGTCATGGAGAGAGCAGGCATTGTTTTCAATCGAAATAACATGTGCAGATGTCCGTTTCATCAGGACAAAACGGCGAGCATGAAAGTAAAACCGACAGATAAAAAATATTTTTGTTTTGGTTGTGAGGAAAAGGGAGATGCGATTGATTTTGTCGCTAAATATTATAACCGGTCACCAAGAGAAGCAGCCATGCAGATAGCTGACGAGTTTGGGATTATCTATGACAGTTCGGTGCGATCACCGCCCAAGCCGGTAAGAAGAGAGAAATCTCCAATGCAGATTCTTGAAGAAACGAAAACAAAGACATATCGGGTGCTGTCCGACTATCTTCATCTGCTGAAAGAATGGGAGCGGAATTTCAGACCGGAAAGCATGGAAAAGATTGATGAAAGATATGTGGAAGCTGTGCAGAATCGGGAAAAGGTTGAGTTTCAGCTTGATACCCTGCTGTGGGGTACGGAAGATGAAAAGGAAGCAGTGATACACGATTTAGGAAAGGGGGTGGAAGATATTGAGAGAAGAGTCAGGGAATATCGCAGGAATCAGGGAACAGTTAATCACAACAGACAAAGGAGCTGTGAAGCAGTGCATTAGAAATGTGGTTATATAGATCATGATATAGATGTATCGGCAGTTACCGATTTTGACAAGATTAAGGAAAAAATTGTATGTAAGCTGATCAACGAGGAAGCAAATCAGCAGTTCCTTCAGGATAAAACGTACTCCAAGTTGGAAGATTTAGCAGTTGTGTATCAGATTTTAATGGATAAAACAGGAGAAGGAACTGCAACCATTACCATTACAGATAATCTGATGGATGGATATGGAATCACACTTGAAGAACTGCATGACCAGGCGTTACAGAATATGGATACTTTGCAGCCACATAGTTTCAAAGGAATGAATGAGACGGTTGCGGAGATGATTGCAGTTGATATTGCAAGAGACCAAAATATTGGCATGGATGAGGCAAAAGAAATGGCAATGCAGATGATGCCGGATATTCCCGATACCATGTTTGTGCTGACAAATGATACAAAAGTAAATGGTGCGGCTGCAATATTAAACGATGATATCAGACAGGAGATTGCTGAGAAGGTAGGAGATTTTTACATGTTGCCTTCTTCAATCCATGAAACGCTGATTATACCGAAAGATGCAGGAATGGAGTTTAAAGAACTTGAGCAGATGGTACAGGAAGTAAATCAAAAACAGGTGGCACCGGGAGAACGTCTTTCGGATCATGTATATGAGTATGATGCCAAAGAACATGAACTGTTCCGCAGTGACCGGGCAGAGGATCGTGCCAAGCAGAAAGAGGAAAAAAGAGACAACCGTCATGAGCGTGTTTCGGTAAAAGAGAAACTTGCGGAGAAGAAGGATGCTGTTATTAAGATGAATGCCGGAAAAGAGCACTCTGTACCGGAAAAGAAAAAGGAAGCCGTAATATAGGAGGAGTGGGATATGTATACAACAGGAGATAAGTTATTAAATGTGATGAAAGAGGAAGAAATCGGGATTGCGGAGCTTTCCAGAATTTCCAGTGTGCCGGAGAGAACAATCCTTGACATTATGGCAGGGGTTAAGGAGCCGGAGCTTGGTGTTATGTGCAAGATTGCAGAGGAACTTGGTATCTGTGTCCATGAGCTACGTGCAGATGAGGAGAGTTATGCGGTATCCGTTCCGAAGGATACCCTTGCCAAGCTGATTGTTGTCAGCGAGATTAACGGAGTGCAACTTGAGGAACTGTTCAACTGTATTCTGGAAAAAGGCATTGAAGAATATGGGTTTTAGATGAAAATAGGTTTATTATAAATAGCTACAAGGGAAAATGCTCTTGTAGCTATTATGTAAAAGAAGATACGAAACTATGTGAGTCTAATTGAGATAAAGTTATTTTTATGGTAAAATTTTAAATATTGTCACAGATAATTTTTTGATGATACAGTATATTATAAGTAAACTATAATATAAGATTTGCGAGTATAGTGAAAGTGGAGGTTTTTTTTGGTAAATACAAATGATTTTGAGTGTGATGTATGTCATAAAGTAACAAGAATAAAGCATGAAGTGGCGTCAGACAGTTGCCGATATCATGTATATGTTCCTTGTAAAAATTGTAAAACAATGTTTTATGGTACATATAATCAGTGTGATGATAATGTTTCGGTTTCTATTCATTATTTGAATGCAAAAAAAGTAGATAATGCGATGCCAGATTACGTATGTACTATTACAAGTGATTTTATTTCTGAAAAAGTAAAAGATGTATCGGAAAAAGAAGATATTATTACATTACCAATGTGGATGAAGTTTAAAAATGTGCTTGGGTTTGATAATTATTTAGAATTATTTAAAACAAGAGTACCTGTTCTCTTAGATATTTATTCAACAACACGACATGAATGGGAAAAAGTAGTTGAGTTATGGATAAATGGGGAGAACTATTATTTAGATAAAGAGTTGAAATCAATTTTTGAGGAATACCAAGAAGTTAATAATATAGGTGAGGAAAAACGATTATCATTGATTAGGAGATTAGCTGTTACAGTTTTTTCTGCTTTATATAGTAATGATGATTATAAAAAAAAGTTTGATAAAATAAAAAAAGAATTTGGGGAAATTTGTAGAAATAATCCGAAGCGTTTAAAAGATTTTTTGGATGAAATGAGTAAGGAAAATAGGTTCGAGAACTTAGAAAAATTATTATATTTACAAATGAAGCGGTCGCTAGATTTTATACCAAATTTAATACCAATTTTGAGTGTAGAATATTTAGACGACGCTACTAAACAGATTTTATTTGATGAGCAGTCACCATTAGGAATATATTCATTTGATTTTGATGAAATAAAGAAGTTGTATCAGGATTTGTATGAAACACATGCTAAGACGATATATGTATTAGTAGGATTAGATAATTTAAGTATTCGTAAGGACTTTAATAAATTTGACGTTGGTTGTAAATATACAAGTTTAAAAAAGTACATAGCTGAGGATAGAGCATTTTATAAAATCGATGCAATTGATAAAAATTCAATATTTGCCTTCAATCTAAAAAAATTTATGAATAATCATTTGAGAAATATGATCGGTCACTGTAGCTATGAAATAAATAATATTACTCAAATAGTAAAATATAAGAACGGACAGAAGACGTTGGTAGAAATAACATATTATTGTTATCAGTTAATATTGGAACTATTAAATAGTTTTTGTATTGTTACTCTACTGCATGAATTGTATTTGAGCGATACACTATTATTTTTAAAATATGTAAGGGAGGGTCTACAAGAAGAAACTTTTTTTGAAGATGATGAACTTGTGAGAAAAGATTTATTGGAGAAATATATAGAACTGTGGTAGGTGTTATGGATTGAGTAAAAATCGGAAAGTAGATATAACAGAATGCATATAATTAGGAGGGTATATACGAAATGCAATGGGATGATAATATTGAAGATTTATTAAAGATACTAAATATTTTTAATAATAGGTTAACAGAATTGCATTGGTTTTATAGTCCGTTTCATTTTATGGATTCGAAAGTCGATTTTCAGAAAATATGTAAAATGAGAAGCGATGATAGAAAGCCAGTATTTGTGCTAGATAGAAATATTTTTTCTAGATTGATTAATGTAGTGTCTAAAGGAAAAACTGATGAGGGAAGTACCAAAGATATTGCGATTTTAGTGGCTTGGTCTGCTTTGAACAATGTAAATATATTGCCATATTATGCTTTAAATGAATTTGCTGAAGGAAACAATTGTGAAATGGCAGCTCAGTGTGAATATGGTGTTTTTAAAAAGATATTTACAGATATTACATTGCTAGAATGGTTAGCACTGGCTTTAGGACTTGAAGAAGAAAACAAAACGCTGGTAAACACGGATGAAAATATAGAACAAATAGAAACACTATTTTGTAATACTTCCATAGATTATTTAAGTAATTATGCTGCAATGCTGCATTTATCTTCGGTATTACTTTCTGAGAAGGAGCAAATTTCTAAATTTAAAAGTTTTTTTGAATGGTTTTATAGCAGTTTAAAAGTTTCAAGATATACAGTAGTTTATGTTTGTCGATTATTGTTAGGAAATATTGATTACAAGGAACCCAAAAAGATACATGGAAAAAATATAGATAAAGCAATTAAGGGATGTCAAAATCAAGCTAGAGATTTATCGTATCTTACACAGCTTTCAATAGATCGTTGGCCTATTGAGCAATACGAACCTATACTTATAACAGATGATCAAATGCTAGGGGATATATTTGTTAAAGGATGTTTTAATACACAACCAATTAGGGAGTTTGAGAGAAATATTAAAACATCAAGTAGAAAAACAACGGAATGGGTTGATGAGTTACTTGAGAATCATAAAGAGATTGAAGTAGATGATTATGAGATATATTGCAGGAATGTAATTGGGCAAGAATTAGATATGTTTAGAAAGATTTTTATAAGTAAGAATGACTATATGGATAATAAATAGAAATTGAGGTGCTTTTTATATTATGTGATTCACAGCGAAAGGGCAGAAAGGAGATAGGAGTACATTGCAGAGATCAAAACGAATTAGGGCAGTAATGATACAAAGTTTATAAGTAAATATCGTAATTATGTAAAGGCAGTCAATAATGGCTGCCTTTTGTCATGCAAAAAAATAAGCAGATGGAGGAAATACTATGGCGGATGCTAAAACAGAAAAACAAAAGGTACAGGAGATAACGGAAAAACTGGAGCAGGGTATCAAGGAGCTGTTTGAAAGTGAAAAGTACAAGACATATCTGAATACCATGTCAAAATTCCACAACAAATGAGCGGTGTAAATTCGTGCAGTTTAAGACTTTCTGATATGGGAAATACAACTTTAGGCGTTACAGCACCGCCTTATGATGAGATAGCACAAGAGGCTTTTTCTGTATGGGAATTGTTTGAAGGTAAATATAGATAATACAAAAATCGCACCTGCTAAACTGCAGGTGCGACACTTTTGTTAATATTACGAGTCCTACGCAGCTCCAGGACGGAACAACATATGACTCTGATAATATTATACACCATATTTGTATGAAGTCAAACAAAAAATTATTCAGATAAATCATTAGAAATTTCTTCACTTAGAAGGCTTTCATTATTATCAGAAGTAGTAAATTTCTCGCTTACAGGATAGGAGAAGTTTTTGCCCATTTTCTGAAAGCCATATTCCAGATAATGTGATTTGGGGATGAAGTTGTTTTCCGTAAGATTATGTAGTTTGGCGAAAAGCGCTACAAGCCATTCCTGAAATTCTGTTTCTGGTTCTTTTTGGTCAAGCTCATTTTCGTAATAATGCCTCACGATACCAGCAAATATATCGGCGAACTGCACTGCAGGAGTTACAGCAGAGCTGACAAACAAGGGCATTTCTAATATGTGATGGAAAGAACGCCCAAACTTCGTTTTGAACAGAAAACCTGTAATTGCCTCAGCAATTTTTCGGTCAGCATCCTCATGTACCTCATCAAATATCATCATTGCTTTGCCATAGTGATGATGGTTACAGTAAAACTCAACCTTTTTTAAAAGAAGGTAATACTGCTTCGGAAGATGATGTTCCGGAACAATAATTGGTTCATCTGGCTTGTCCATAATTACAGCGAAAATAGCAGCGTCATAAGAGGTAATGATGTCTACCATGCCCTCAACATATGCTTTATTATTTGTACGATTCTTGGTAATTGTCGCTTCACGAATAAGTTTTGTAGACTTTATTTCGTCCTGTTTTCCATAAATAGAATCTTTTAATTTGTATATCTGATTTGTGATTGGTTTAATATCATTCTCATGGATACAGACACCAAGCAGGATAGGATTCTTGGTTGAATCTGTAGGGCGAGGATATCCACTTTCATCTATGAATGTAAGCATGTAAATAGATTGCTCCTTTGTTAAGTAGTGAATTGATTATACTATAAAATGGGTTGACATACTATCAAATTTATAAAGATTTTTGTTCGCTTTTTATGTCTTGAGTAGTGGGCATATCTTTTCCGAGATACTGATTGAGATTTTCCAACTTTCGGTTCAGCTCATGCACTTCCTTTTCACAATCCTTATAGGTGGAAGTCAGCTCGCTTTTCTGCTTCATCAGTTCCTGATACTCTGCTTTTAGCTTATCGACATTCAAGCCCTTTAAGTTTATGCCCGCTTGTTCAAGCATGTGTCTTGCGCCACCATAAAGGATAATTTGGCTTTCGTATCTGCGGAAATATGCGTCCGGGTTCTTGGCTTTTTTGTAGCCGATATGATAGGAGCGGTTGTCTTTGTACTGCTGTGCATATTTGATGATTTCTGCAAGGTCTTTGATGCGGTGTTCCAGTTCCACCACGCTCTGCTTTGCAGACTTTCCGGCTTCGGTTTTCACCGCAATTTTGTGTTCCAGTTCTGCAAGGGAGCCGACTTCATTATAGCTCTGTGCGGCGATTTTTAAATTCTCAATGGCAGCCCACCTTTGCAGTCCCGGACTGCTTCTAAATTTCTCGTCCGAGGTGTCAATGAGCCTGCGGGCAGAGTAGTCCCTTTTGGGGATTACTGCCTTTCGCTCCCGTTTCCTTTCGATGCGTTCCTTGTGATACGTTCTTTTGTGTATTCCTTACCCAAAGACCTTGTACTGCCACGCACAAAACGCTCTTTATCCAGAGGGCGGAATAAGATGTATTTGGCAGCTCCTTCTTCAAAAGTTTCCCCTTTGATTTCATACCCTTTGGCTCTCATCAGAAGCAGAAATTCTTCGTAAGTGGAAGCCGAATTGATGAAAAAATTGATGTCCCGTCGAAGCTGTGTTTTCCAAGTCGAACCATTCTGGTCGGACTGCCATTCTTCGTATTTTCTGCCACGCTGGGCACCCGGAATGATGACGGAAAGATTGTGTTCCTTGCACAGTTCATCACTCAGTTTACGGATGTGGTAATAGGACTGTTTGCAGTCGTGATATTTGTTGTGTTCGATGTTGTCAGCGGCACAAAAAATGATGTGATTATGAACGTGTTCTTTGTCAATATGGGTGGTAACAACATACGAATATTTTCCCTCTAAAAGTTTATCTGCAAGCTCCTTTCCAATGTGGTGCGCTTCTTCAAAACCGACCTCTCCCGGAGCAAAAGCCTGTATCAGATGATAGGCTTTGTTGGGACTGTTTTCCCGGCAGTGGTCGAGGGTATATTTGAAGTCATAAGCTGCGGTTTCCGGAGAACAGGCATAAGAGGAAACGAACATTTTTTCATCGGTCTTTTCGGGGTTGCAGATGTAGTCTATCGCTTTATCAACGGTTGCTTTGATAGCATGGATTTTTGCGTATGCCATACCTGATTCATCAACTCCTTTACTTCGTCCATATCTTCCTGATAGATGCGGTCGGTGCTGTTTATCCGTTTTGCAATCTGGTTTAAGCTGGAGCTGATCCGTCCAAGCTCTGTGTTGTAATTTCTCAGACAACTGTAATCCACGTCATAGACATATCCGTACAAAATGAGTTTGCGTAAGGAAGCAGATTTGCTTTTCATGCCGGACCGCTTAAATTTTTCATCAAGGATATACTGCTCGTCATCATCAAGATAAAATTGCACCGGATTGGTGCGGCTTCTGTTTGCCATTTCTGATACTCCTTCCTGATTTTGGGTACAAAAAAACTGCTGTAAAATGTTCGATGTTTTACAACAGTTGGTTTCAAAGTTTATTCAATTTTTGGATAAAACTATCCAAGAAAAATTGTAGCAAAAATGCGGGAAAAGGTCAATGGATTTGTTGTGAAAAGCAGCATAAAAACGTAAGAGGGTTAGGGATACTTCCCTATGGAAATTTGTTTCGTTCAGCCAACAGGCTGAATGTGAAAAATTTCGCCTGTGTCATGACACAGGCAGTGCTTGCTATGTGTGTTTTCGACACTCCAAAAGGGTGTGTCGGTGTTCCGATTGCTTAGGCAATCTGATTGGAACACATATCTTGGGCTGATAGAATTACTTTAGCTATTTTTTGTCCACTTGCGCTATTAAACTGTCCATTTGCGCTATCGGCTTCAGAAATTTTTATATAATTTCCGATATAATAATCGAAAAGAAAAAAGAGGTGGAACATGATAAGAATTGCAATATGTGATGATGAAAAGAACATACGAACCTATCTTTCATCACTTGTCAGGAAACAGAACATAGAATGTGAAATCACAGAGTATGCTTCCACTGATGAATACCTGTCAGATCAAAAGGAGCATGATTTGCTGTTTCTGGATATTGAAATGAAAAGCGTTGCGTCCGGTATGGACGGTATGAGCATGGCAAAACAGATCAGGGCAACGGAGCTTACAAAGCAGCCAATTATTATATTTGTTACAGGCTATGAAAAATATGTCTATGATGCTTTTGATGTAGGAGCATTTCAATACCTGTTAAAGCCTATTGATGAACAGAGATTTGCCCAAGTTTTCCGGCGGGCAGCCGAACAGATTATATCAGAAGCGGAGCAGCAGAAGAAAACGCTGGTTATCCAATATGCCAATACGAGCAAGGCTATACCGTTAGATCATATTTACTATCTGGAAAGCCAGAGCCACAAAGTTGTAATTCATATGAATGAGGAAGAACTGGAATATTATGCAAAGCTCGGAGATTTGGAAGAAGAATTGCAGGGACAGTTTTTCCGTATTCATAAGGGATATTTAGTCAATCTTGCCTGCATAGATGAGTACAACAAGACAGAAGTAACGCTTGTCAATGGAGATAAGCTACTGATTTCAAAATATAAATATCCGGACTTTGTAAAAGCATATCTCCGGTATATGCAGTAGGAGGACAGCGGATGAGTGAAACAGAGTTTGTGTTGTTCCAAAATATAATAGGCGGAATTGAAACTTTTTTATATGCAGTCTGTCTGACAGCTTTTTTCTATCCATTTATGACAGAAAAGAAAGAACGACAGGGAAGTAAATTAAAAAAGATACTAATAGTTTTTGGAAGTTATATAGCCATATCCCTTATTGGAAACTTTGTTCCTGCTTATGGGTGGTTAGGTTTGATGATTGTAATAATTTTATTGACGGCATCTTCTGGCTATTTAGGCATGAATAGAAATTTTACATTTTTTATGGGGATTATATTTTTCTGCATTAGAAATTTAAGTATGCTGATTGTGGAAAGTATAGATTTCTTTACAAGCAGATATTGGGTGCAGGAAAAAACATTAGTAGAGGATATTTTTCGTAATGCATCATTGAATTACATTTTTATTGCCGCATTTAGAATCTTCTTGTTTTTAATTATGCTTTTTGTTGTTGGACACCGATTAGGAAAACAAAAGATAGAACTGCAAATAAGGGAATTGTGCTATCTGATTTTGACACCGATAGTAGCAATTTTATTTGGAAATATTATTGTCCGGCTTTGGATAGTGGTGAAAGATGATTTGATTTTTCAACTTTATGAACAATATCCAATACTTCTGGGAATAGTGCCAGTAATTGCAATTTTATTCTATGCAGGAATTTTAATCACAATAGTGTCCTATCAGGAGATGGAAAAACTTCAGGAAGAAAAGAAAAAGCATTTTATTGAAGAACAACAGGTTCATTCAATACAGGAGCGAATGGAGGAAGTAGAGCAGTTTTATAACGGAATACGGCAGATGAAGCATGAAATGAGAAATCATTTGACGAATATCAAGGGACTTATGGAGAGTGGCAATTATGAGGATATGCAACAATATCTGTCAAAAATGGATGAGAGTATGAATGTGTTTGAGATAACTATTCAGACAGGCAATGCTGTTACGGATGTGATTGTAAATGATAAGCAGAAAGCAGCAAGCAAACAGGGAGTACAATTTCAATCAGAGTTCTCTTATCCGGTATCAGACAGATATGATGCGTATGATATTGGAATTATCGTCAACAATTTGTTGCAAAATGCACTTGAAGCCTGTGAAAAAATGAATACGGGGGAAAGATATATTACGCTGTCTGGAAAACAAAAAAGAAAATTTTTTCTGATAGAAGTAAGAAATTCTTTTGACGGGGAAATCAAGTTTGATAGCAATACAAATCTTCCAGTTTCCGATAAAGAAAAAGATATTTCCTTACATGGAATAGGATTATCCAATGTAAAGAGAGAAGTAGAGAAGTACATGGGAGATTTAGATATTAAGGTAAAGAAAAATGAGTTTAGTGTAACAATATTGTTACAAGAAAGGAGAACAGAAAATGAGTATTAGTGGTGTAAATGGTATTGGCGCAACTGCCTACGCTTATATGAACAGCAGTATGAAAACAACAGGGGAAGGCAATTTTGCAAGTGAAGTACAAAAGGCAGAGGAAAGACAGAGCACAACATCAACTACCTCTGCATGGGCGGGGGATATGGTTATTTCGCAGCCACCAAATTATAGTGGCTTTACATATGATAGTTCTATTTCCAATAAGACCAAAGAGGAAATGACAATGGACGAATATAAGCAATGGGTTATGAATGAAATGTCTCAGATGCCTGTGAGCGGATGGTATCGTTCCACATGTGTTGGAGGTTCACTGATTATTACAGATGAAGCATTTGAAAAGATGAAAAGTGATCCAGAATGGGAAAATACTGTCATGAATATGGTAAGAAAGATGTATTCCACAAATGGCATAATGGGATCGAAAATGATTGGTTTTCAAGTCATTGGTGCTTCGCCGGAAGAATGCTATGGTGAAGGTATACCCGTAAAAAGTGACAGTAACTCGGATGACTTATCAGATGATGAAGAATCATGGTGGGAGAAACGCCATGAAGAATTTGAAGAAATTATAGCAGAACAAATAAAGGAGGCACAGGAAAAGGCGAGAGCACAAAAAGAACTAGCATGGGCAAATTATTTAAACAGTCAGTTGGTTAGTCAGCAGAGATTACAAGGCTTTCTTATTGAGAGTGTGCAAAGTGGACAGGATAGAACAAATATATCAGCTTTTCAGCCGATGGGTGTGTCAGCCTACGAGGACACAATAAGTACATTTAGTAAGATCGTGATAGAAAGTCAAAAGCTTTAAACGAGGAGGTTTAAAAGTATGGATATACAGGCACTTGGAATGCTGAGTAATATAACAGCAATTGTGCAAAAACAAAATGTGAATACTATTGAAAATGATATAAATGTAGAAAAGGATTTTTGCGGAACTCTAAGGGAACAGCAGATAAACTGTGTAAAAGAAGATATATATAATAAATTTCATATTTAAGTGGAACAGAGAATTTGGAAGTAAAAGAAATATATCACTTGGAGGAAGTAAGTATAGTAGAGAATTGGTGTGAGTTTTTCAATGAATTAGAAAAACTGTGTGAGTATTAGTACATTTTTGTGTATAAAGGTTGCTTTTATGGTTTAAGTGAAGAGTGAAAGGTTGTTTAGATAGCACTTAAGAGAAGTCTTAGGTGCTTTTCTTATACATATATATAAATATACCAAGCAGAGAAAGGAGCAGAACAAATTGAATAAAGTATACTGTCACTGGTGGCAATGGCTCATGAACGAACCATAGCCACCTTTTTTGTTGCAGAAAATCAAATAAGAATGGAGGTTTACCATGAGAAAATATAAATTGATTTCCGCACTGGCAGAGGAAACAGCAAAAGAAGTCGTGCGGAATGAAGAAAGCTGGAGGCGGTACTTAAAGAGCAGGTAGCAATCTATCTGCTTTTTCCTGTTATGTGGTTATCGTAAGCCGAGAAGGTTAAGTGACGAACAAAGGGAACAGGCAAGGTTACGGATGGAGAAAATCAATTCAGATGATAATTGTCGGGAAGATTAGAGTCCAGTCGCAACATTCAGAAGTCCAGTCACAACATTTCCGAATTTAAAGAAAGAAATCTGCCGATAATATAAATGAACAATAGATGATGTTATCCATATTTGATAATGAGCCATGAAAATGAGGTGGAACAGTTGAACATAGCAATTTGCGATGATGAGGAAAATATACGCATTTACATACGCAAGCTGATACAGAAGCAGGAAACTTTTTGTAAGATAACAGAGTTTTCATCGGGCAAGGAATTATTGGAGTTTCAGGATGAGACAAATGCAGAAGAAATAGACATACTTTTTCTGGATATCTCTATGGGAGATGAGGATGGAATGACTGTGGCAAAGCAGCTCAGGAGCCAGATGGAAAGCAAGAAAGAAGCAGTGTGGGGAAGCCTGCCGCTTCTGATATTTGTAACGGGATATCCGGAATATATGCAGGAGGCTTTTTCTGTTAATGCTTTTCAGTATATTGTAAAACCGATTCAGGAAAGCAATTTTGAGCAGGTTTTTGCACAGACCATACGGGAGTATCAATATCTGATGGCAAAGAAAAAGGAAAAACCAAAAGAAGTATTAGTTCGGAATGGAAATAGAACAAGAAGTGTTTCAGCAGATGATATTTACTATATTGAAAGCAGTAATCGGAAAGTGACCTTGTATTTGCGGCATGAAAAAATTGAATATTATGACAAGATCAGCTCACTGGAAAGCGAGCTTAAGCCGGATTTTTTCCGTATACACAAAGGGTATCTGGTTAACATAAAATATGTGGAACGATATGACCGGACAGAGGTGAAAATGAGAAACGGGGACAGTCTGCTGATATCCAAGTATAAATATCAGGACTTTGTAAAGCGTTATTTGGAATACATTTCGGAGGAAAGATAATTGAGTCAGGTTACATATGAAATCATTCGCAAGCTTTTTGAAATCTATCCTATTATTCTGCAAATCGTTCTTTTTCTGGTATTGTGGAATGTATTTTTTCGGTGGGAGAAAGGGATATGGATTGTTGCAGGAATATTGGCAGTGATGAATATATGCATGGGGCTATGGCTGGAAAAGCCGGGGGTAATACGATATACAATGTCCGCTGTCATTGTGTTGGGATATTGTTTTTGCAAATACCAAAAACATTTGGAAAAGGCGGTATTCATACTGCTGCTGTTTTACAATTTTCATGCGTTAAGTTATTTGATTGCAGACAGTATTTATCAATGTACAGTGGAGAGCATATTTAGAGGGTTGGATGTTCTGAGTGAGGAATATATATTTCGGGTTTATCTGGGTATGGCGATAGGTATGGGCATCCTGCTTTTATCGTACACGTTGGTATTACTGATTATGACAGGTGTCGTGATAAAAATCGTAAAGAAACCGTTTATGCTGAGATGGCAGGAAACGATATTCCTTTCAGTACTGAATATTGTAGGGAGTATGATTGTAGGAATAAGCGTAGACCTTTCCGTAGTGCAAATCGAGGGTGGAGTTTTTCTGTTGTATGATGACAAGCAGGAAATGTTGTGGAAATTACCGATAATTGCGGTTCTTATCTATGTGGGGGAAATTTCGGCAATATACATCTACCAGAATTACAGGAAGCTTCAAAAAGAACGGCAGAAACATTTTGTGGAAGAACAACAGGTCAAAGCCATGAAGCAGAGACTGGAAGAAGCAGAGAACTTCTACGGGAGCATTCGCAGAGTAAGGCATGAGATGAAAAACCATATGACGAATATAAAAGGGCTGGTGGCAAGTGAGAAATATGATGAAGTAGAGAATTATATCGAAAAACTGGATGAAACCATACAGACTATGGACTATAAATTCAATACAGGAAATGCGGTCACAGATGTGATTATCAATGATAAATACCAGAAAGCGGAAAATGCAGGTATTTCGTTTCAAGTAAAATTTAACTTGGGGGAAACAGACACAATTTCTGCATTTGATATAGGTATCATTCTGAATAACCTTTTAGACAATGCCATAGAAGCCTGCGAGAAACTGGAGCAGGAACAGCGATATATCAATCTGACTTTAAAGAAAAAGAATCATTTCCTACTGATTGAAGTGGAAAACAGCTTTGATGGGAAAGTGATATGGGAAGATGGAGGTATCGTCCCGATGACAACGAAACAGAGCGATCTGCC
>OCHO01000118.1_pt1 | contig 85130 bp, 81 predicted proteins | sample 1538441 | NCBI WGS metagenome assembly OCHO01 (sample SAMN04571691, study PRJEB22368) | human gut metagenome | biome: human gut; material: stool | host: Homo sapiens | place: Luxembourg | collected 2012-06-29
GAAATAGAAATAGAAATAGAAATAGAAATAGAAATAGAAATAGAAATAGAAATAGTAAAGTTATATAAATATATAAATATAAATAAAAACTAGAACTATACAATAGGGACTATATAAAACTATTGAGGAAGAGAGTTGGAAAGCTCCGCCATAGATAGTATATAAATTTATATTAAAATCTAGGCATAAAAACATACATAATGAAAATTATAAAATATGTAGGTAAAAGTTTATAATATATAATGTGGAGTTAAGATACATATCATACACAGCGCCTAGAGAGAATAATTTACAATTTATTTTATAAGGGACTTATATAAAACATCTATATAAAAAATAGATAAATAGAATAAATAAGATAGAGTAAGATAAAATTAAATCTATCAAAAATATATCAGAACAATTAATCTAAATAGAGACTTAAATAAATATACAAAGATGGTAAATCTAAATAATTATTTAAATAAATATATAAAGATGATTAAATCTGAATAACTATACAAATAAATAGATCAAAATGATTAATATGAATATAGTTATATTCAATTATTTAATATAACTATATTTAATCTAAAAATAACAAATGATATTAAAATAAATAAAATTAAATTAAAATAAATGAAAATAACATACAAATAATAAATAGATCAGAAAACCTTGAAATTTTAAATTACAACTTAAATATTTCGAGGTGGATAAATAAGAAAACTAATTAAATAGGAGGATGATATAATGTCCGATTTAAATAATTTTTTTAATGATTTTATGAATATTATACTAAGGATGAGTATATATGATGTTGTAGATATATCAATAGTAGCTTATATCTTCTATAAGGTATTTATGTTTATAAAGGATACTAGAGCGGAACAGGTTTTTAAAGGAATTGTAATATTATTATTGGCTACACAGATAAGTGATTTATTTAAATTACATACTCTTTATTGGATTTTAGTAAATGCTATTGAGGTTGGGGTTATAGCGGTATGTATTATATTCCAACCAGAGCTTAGAGCAGGATTTGAGTACATAGGTAGAGCTAATTTTAAGCTCTTTGAAAAGGGAAATAAAAATGAAGATGATGCACAACTTAATAAAATGATAGAAGAAATTGTTGAAACATTATATTCGCTTTCTAGACAGAAAATAGGGGCTCTTATAATAATGGAAAGGGAAACTAAAATATCAGATATAATAAATACAGGGACTACTATCGATGGTGATGTATCACGTCAATTATTAATAAATATATTTATACCAAATACTCCATTGCATGATGGGGCAGTGGTTATTAGAGATTTTAAGATAAAGGCAGCGGCATGTTTTTTACCTTTAAGTCAAAGTAAGGATTTAACAAAGGATTTAGGGACAAGACATAGAGCTGGGGTTGGTATTAGTGAAGTATCAGACTGTTTAACTTTAATTGTTTCTGAAGAGACAGGGGAGGTCTCAATTGCGAAATCTGGTAAATTATATAGAAATATTGCTAAGGAAAGAATGGCTAATATATTAAAAAATAATTTGAGAAAGAGTGCAACTGAGAAAAGTTTATTTAAAGGTGGTATATTCAAATGATAGAAATATTAAATAAGAATACCAAGATAAAGATAATATCTTTATTAAGTGCGATAGTTCTTTGGATGTATGTTATGGCTGTTGTAGACCCAGAGGATACAAAGCTATTTGAAGAAATACCTATCACTATAACAAATATCCATGAAATAAACGATTTAGGGTTAGTTGTAGATCCAGATGAAGAATTAGTCGCATCTGTGTATGTTAAAGGAAACCTATCAGATTTACAAAAGATAACGGCTAATAATATAAATGTATATGGGACTGTTAATAATCCTATAGAGGGGCAAAATCAGCTTTATTTGAGAGCTAGCGCAAGCGACAAAGTATCTACGGACTTTAAGTCAGATACTATCGTTATAAACTTAGAAAAAAGTATAGAAAAAGAGCAAAAAATTAATGTTGAAATAACAGGACAATATAAAGATGATGTCGATACCATTACATTAAGTGAGAAAAATGTAATGGTATCAGGACCGAGAAGTAGAGTAGAGTCTATAAAATATGTACAAGCTGTATTTAATGCAGATAAGAAATTATCTAAGACACAATCTACACAGCTAGAATTAAAAGCATTAGATGCTGATAGAAAAGAAGTAAATCATGTTACTTTAGCGTTTGATAAAGTAAGTGCAGAAGTATCATATCTACAACAAAAAGAAGTTAAAATAAATGTTGTTTTTAGAGGAAATAGTTCTAAATTAGTTGAAGGAGAAGATTTTACAATAACACCAAGTACAATACAAATAAAGGGAAAAAGTGAAGATTTAAAATCAATAGATTCAATTGATACAGAACCAATTAATGTTGATGAACTTACATCAAATAATAAAGTTATAGATTTGAAGATACCAAGTGGAATTAGTTCTGATATAACAAGTATTACTATAAAATCTGCAAGTACTAATGAAGCAACTAGCAGCGTATTTACATACTCCGGTTCTGAATTGACTTTAGAAAATAATGCAGATAACAAAACACTTGAGGATTTTGATTTGCCAGAGACGATAAAAGTAACTGTGGAATACGATAGAGAAGCAGAAAAGATATCTAAATCAGATTTAAAATTATATCTTGATTTATCGGGAGGATTTAATTCTGGCAGCCAGTACAATATTAATCATAGCGGGGTTAATGTAAAAAGTATATCGATTGAACCTAGTTATGTAATGTCAAAATAAATATACTCTGAGATAATTGATAATATCAATAAAAATAGCTTATTTTATTATAAATAATAATTATTTAAATACCAGATAAATACAGAGAAGGCAATAGCTAAAATAGCTATTGTCTTTTTTGTATTTAAGTATTAAAATGAGTTTATGACAAATTTTAGGACGGCAAATTCATTATTTAACAATGCTGTAAATAATTAAGATTTTAAAATACATTGAAAATATACATGATAACTTGGAAATAAATGTTATAAACTTGTAAGAAATTTTTTTGACATTTACTGATATAATAATTATTAAGGTTTTCATTTTGGAAGGAGACTTTTTATGAGAAAATATTTTGGAACTGACGGAGTAAGAGGTGTAGCTAATAAAGAGCTTACTTGTGACTTAGCATATAAATTAGGTAGAGCAGGAGGATATGTTCTTACTAATAATGAATACAAAGTAAAAGTTGTAGTAGGTAAGGATACAAGACAATCAGGAGATATGTTAGAAGCAGCTTTAATTGCTGGTTTAATGTCTGTTGGTTGTGACGTAATTACTGTTGGTGTAATACCTACACCAGGTGTTGCATACCTAACTAGAAAATATGGTGCTGAGTGTGGAGTTGTAATATCTGCATCACATAACCCAATGGAAGACAACGGTATTAAATTCTTCAATAAAGATGGATTTAAACTAGATGATGAAATCGAGTTAAAGATAGAAGAATATATTGATAATATGGAAAAAATAGCTTATAATCCTATAGGGAATGAGGTTGGTGTTAGAATTCATAAACACACAGCAGCTCAAGACTATGTAGATTATTTAAAATCTATAGTAGATACTGACTTAACAGGATTAAAAGTAGTTTTAGATTGTGCAAATGGAGCAGCTTATAAAGTTGCACCAGAAGTTTTCAGAGAATTAGGAGCAGAAGTAATAGCTATGAATGTTACTCCTGATGGCGAAAACATAAATCACAAATGCGGTTCAACACATCCAGAAGGACTTCAAAAAGCAGTTGTAGAACACAATGCTGATTTAGGTCTTGCATATGATGGTGATGCTGATAGATTAATCGCAGTAGATGAGACAGGTACAATTGTAGATGGTGACCATATAATGATATTAGGAGCTGTTTACCTTAAAAAACAAAATAAACTAGCTAATGATACATTAGTTGTTACTACAATGAGTAATATAGGTCTTCATGTAGCAGCTAAAGAATATGGAATAGATTTAGCTATTACAGATGTTGGAGACAGGTATGTAATAGAAGAGATGAAAAAGAGTGGCCACAATCTAGGTGGAGAACAATCAGGACATATGATTTTCCTAGATTATAATACTACAGGAGATGGAACTTTAAGTTCATTAATAGTTTCTAAAATAGTAAAAGAAGATGGCAAAACTTTATCAGAACAATCAGCTTTAATGACAACATACCCACAAGTTCTAATAAATGTGGATGTTAGAAATGAAGTTAAAAATAAATTTATGGAAAATGACGAAATTAGAACTGAAATAGAAAAACTTGAAAAACTTATGGCTGGAACAGGTAGGGTTTTAATAAGACCATCTGGAACACAACCATTAGTAAGAGTTATGTTAGAGGGTAAAGATGAAGGTCAAATAAGAGAGTTAGCACAAGAGCTAGCAGATCTTATAAAAGCAAAATTATCTTAAGAACTAATTTAAAAGTAAATAAATTAAGGGTATAAAATCACATATAGCGTGGTTTTATGCCCGAATATATCTTAAGTTAATTGTAAATACTAGAATAAAACTAGTGTTTATCAAGCGCCAGAACTTAATTTTTTAAGTTGACGAGGTCAGAGTTAATCGAAATATCGGCGGATGCTCTGCGGTGTGCCACCATCGGAGGATTTCTACAAAGAATGGGAGTAATCCTATTAAACAAAAAGAAACCCATGTGGATTGACCCGAAATCTTAAAAATATATAAATTAAATATTTTTTAGGAGGACACAAATTATGTGTGGAATAGTAGGATACTTAGGTAATAGACAAGCGACAGACGTTTTAGTCGATGGGCTTTCAAAATTAGAATATAGAGGATATGACTCTGCAGGTGTTGCTGTAAACAATGGTAAAAATGAATTAGAAATAAGAAAATTCCAAGGTAGATTAGCAGTACTTGCTGAAGATTTAGAAAAAAATCCAATAAAAGGACATTTAGGAATAGGGCATACAAGATGGGCAACTCATGGTGTACCATCAGATGTAAACTCACATCCTCACTTTAATAAAGAAAAAACAATAGCAGTAGTTCACAATGGTATAATAGAAAACTACTTAGAATTAAAAGCTGAATTACAAGCTGAAGGATATGAATTCATATCTCAAACAGATACAGAAGTAGCAGCTCATATGGTTAGCAAATACTACGAAGGAAATCTTTTAGATGCAGTTTACAAAGCTACAGCTAGATTCAGAGGAGCTTATGCATTAGGTGTTATATGCACAGATAACGATCAAGAATTAGTAGCAGTAAGAAAAGACAGTCCATTAATAGTTGGATTAGGTGAAGGTGAAAACTTCATAGCATCTGATATACCTGCAGTATTAAAATATACAAGAAAAGTTTACTACTTAGAAAACGACGAATATGTTCACATATTAGGAGACAAAGTTCAAATATTAAACGAAAACAGAGAAGTAGTAGACAAAAAAGTAAACGAAATAAACTGGGATGTTGAAGCAGCATCTAAAGGTGGATACGACCATTTCATGATAAAAGAAATATATGAACAACCAGAAGCAATCAGCAACACTCTAATGAGAAGATTAGATGAAAATGGTGAAATAAAATTAGATGATATAGATATAACAAAAGAGCAATTAGACAAAATAAACAAAATATATATAGTTGCTTGTGGTACTGCTTATAATGCAGGACTTATAGGAAAACACGCTGTAGAAAGATTCTTAAAAGTACCAGTAATAACTGATATAGCTTCAGAATTCAGATATAGCGATCCATTTATAGACGAAAACACTTTAGTTATATTAGCAAGTCAATCTGGTGAAACTGCTGATACACTTTCAGTTTTAAGAGAATCTAAAGCTAAAGGTGCTACAGTATTATCAATAGCTAACGTTGTTGGTTCTTCAATAGCTAGAGAATCTGACTACACATTATACACTTGGGCTGGTCCAGAAATAGCAGTTGCTTCTACAAAAGCATACACTACTCAAATAGTAGCTTTCGTAATGATAGCATTAGACTTCGCATTAAAGAAAGGTACTATAACTAAAGAAGAGTACATGAACTATATAGAAGAATTAAAAGCTATACCAGAGCAAGTTACAGAAGTATTAAAATGTGAAGAACAAATAAAAGAAATATCAAAACAATTAGTAGATAAAAACGACATATTCTACTTAGGTAGAGGTCTTGACTACTCAACTGCAATGGAAGGTGCTTTAAAAATAAAAGAAATATCTTACACTCATGCTGAAGCATTTGCAGCTGGTGAATTAAAACATGGTACTATAGCATTAATAGAAGAAGGTGTTCCAGTAATAGTTTTAGCAACTCAACAACGCCTATTCGAAAAAATGTTATCTAACATGCAAGAAGTTAAAGCAAGAGGAGCTAACGTTATATCAATAACTGAAGAAACAAATAAAGAAGTAGAAAAATCTTCTGATGCAGTTATATACATCCCAGAAGTTGATAACATATTAGCTGGTATATTAAGTGTAATACCACTTCAATTATTAGCTTACTATGTTGCAAAAGAAAGAGGATGCGATATAGATAAACCAAGAAACTTAGCTAAATCAGTTACAGTTGAATAATTTGAATTTAATTTAAAAAATTAATATAAATACAATATAAAAAAATAATTTAACAACACATACACATTAGCTAGAAGGCCCATTTTACATAAGTAAAATGGGTCTTTGCTTTGGGAAGAAGTATTATCATTATTAGTTAAAAAATTTATAAAAAAGAAAAATTTTATTTTTTGTGTATATAATTTTTTTTATTGACCATAATATAAATGTATTCCTCATAATATTCCCCCAATATTATAAATACATTAAAAAAGTGCAACTTCGGTTGCACTTTTGTTTTGTGTAAAAATATCTCTTATTAAAATAATTAAAAGACATATTAAGTATCGATTAATAAGATAGATGTAAAAATTATACATATCAAATAATCGAATAAATGCTAGTATAAGCGAGAAAAAATACTTATATGATTAAAACATTGATAAAAGCTGAAATATACGAAAATAAAGCCTTAACAACAATTAATAGAAATAATAAATATTTAATAAAAATCTAGATTTAATTACTAATAATCTTAAGTTAAAATAATTACGTTTAAAAACAATAAATCTGTAGATACTTTAAGTAAAGATAAATTAGAGGGGGACTTTAAAATGAAATTATTTAAAGCAATGATATGTTTCTTTGTACTTATCTTATCTTTATTTGGAGCAATTATAATTTATGGACAACAAAATCAAACACAATGGATAGATAAATTCATAGAAAGTTTTGAGATGACTGAATCTAATTTCAAATTTTATAACATAAAATCTAGCATAATAATAGAACAAGAAATGGACATGAATCAACTAAAAGACATTTGCACAGAAATTGCAAAAAATTTAGGTGATGGTCATGGTGAGTTAAGCTCAAAAATGCAAAAAGGTGAAATATATGTAAATTATGATGACGAAGATAAAGGAATTTCAATAGTTGGAGTCAAAAAAAATTCAAAAGAATTCTATATAATAGTTGACATATTAAATAATAAAGTATATAAAAATATAGAGAATGTTTATGTTAAGTTAGAAAATGAACTAAACAAATATTCAGATAAAGTAAATATTAATATTTGTATAGCAGGAGAATATACAAATAAATTAAATAACGCTAAAATTAGTGCTATTTTGGAGAAAATATTATATAATATGTATGCTGAAAAAATTGATGATATAGAGGAAGAAAACTTTTTATCAGTAAATGCATATAGTAAATTATTAAAAGAAAATAACTTAAAATATTTAGATAGAGAAATGAATTTGAATATAGGAATTAGGTATAGCGAAGATGATGATAGAACGACAATATATATGGCTACACCTATAATAAAAATAGATTATTAGATTGAGGAGAGACATATTTATGGCTAAAATAATTGTGAAGAAAAGTAACCCACTTAAAGGTAATGTTAGAATAGATGGAGCAAAAAATGCAGTATTACCTATAATAGCGGCAACACTATTAGTAAAAGGTAAATCAGTTTTACACGAAGTACCAGATTTAACAGATGTACACGTTATATCAGACTTAATAAGACACCTTGGTGCGGAAGTTGAATACAAAGACAAAACTTTAACAGTAGACGCAAGTAACTTAACTACTTGTGAAGCGCCATATGAATTAGTAAGAAAAATGAGAGCTTCATTCTTCGTAATGGGACCATTACTTGCTAGATTTAACCAAACAAAAATATCAATGCCAGGTGGATGTTCAATAGGAACAAGACCAATAGACCTACACTTAAAAGGATTTAAAGCTTTAGGTGCAGATATAATAATGGATCACGGATTTGTAGAAGCTAAAGCAGATAAATTAGTTGGATCTAAATTATACTTAGATTTCCCATCTGTTGGAGCAACTGAAAATATAATGATGGCTGCAGTACTTGCAGAAGGAACTACTATAATCGAAAATGCAGCAGAAGAACCAGAGATAGTAGACTTAGCTAACTTCCTAAACGAAATGGGAGCAGATGTTAAAGGTGCAGGTACAAACACTATAAGAATAAAAGGTGTTAAAGAATTAAAAGGAACTGAACATGATGTTATACCAGACAGAATAGAAGCTGCAACTTACATGGTTGCTGCAGCTATGACAAAAGGTGATATAACAGTTGAAAATGTATTAGTTGAGCATTTAAAACCAGTAACTGCTAAATTAATAGAAGCAGGTTGCGAAGTTGTAGAAATGGACAATTCAATAAGAGTAGTTGGACCAGAAAAATTAAAAGCAGTAGATGTTAAAACTTTACCACATCCAGGATTCCCTACAGATGTTCAAGCACAAATAATGGCTATGCTTACAGTTGCTAGAGGAACTGGTGTTGTAATAGAAACAGTATTTGAAAATAGATTTATGCACGTTGCAGAATTCAACAGAATGGGTGCAGACATAAAAATAGAAGGAAGAACAGCTGTAGTTAAAGGTGTTGACCAACTTTACGGAGCTAATGTAAATGCAACTGACTTAAGAGCAGGAGCTGCACTTATATTATGTGGACTTATAGCTGAAGGAGAAACTCAAATAGGTGAAATATATCACATACAAAGAGGATATGTTGATATAGACAAGAAAATAAGATCTTTAGGTGGTAATATAGAAATAGTAGAAGACTAATTCTAATTACTAGCTATATGAATTTTAATATTTACTTATATATGGTTATCGACATTTATTAGTAAAGTAAGACATTTTAGATAGGAATAAATAATTGGGTTTTTTCATATATTTATGCATATAGAAATCTATGGAGGCATTAATTATATGAAAAAACCTATAATATTTTTGATAGGGACAATGATTTTTTGTATATTGCTCCCTGTTTTAATTAGTGTGCTCTTTTATGGAAAAAATGAAGTGGCTAGTTCTGAAATTGCTAAAAAAATAACGCAAAAATCAGAACAGAAAAAAGATACCTATGAAACTGTAGATTCTAAAAGTCCAACCATAACTGTATATCATTGTAGTAAAAATACTATAGAGAAAATGGACATAGAAACATTTTTATATGGAGTTGTCGCATCAGAAATGTCATCAGACTTCTCTGAAGAGGCTTTAAAGGCTCAGGCAATAGCTGCAAGGACTTATATTATCTACAAAATGGAAAATAACATGACACAAGGCCATAATGGGGCGGACATATGCACTAATTCAAATCACTGTCAAGCATATGCATCTTATGACGAGTTAAAAAACAAAAAGGGTGATGAATGGATGAAAAATTCATATCCTAAGATAAAACAAGCAGTAGATGATACAAAAGGTCATATATTAACATATGATGATAAGGCAATACTACCACTATATTTCTCAACATCAGGTGGTAAGACAGAAAACAGTGAAGAAGTATTTTCAGAACAATACCCATACTTAAAATCAGTGAGCAGTCCTTATGAAGAACAATCACCGAAATACTATACTGAAACAAAAATAAATAAAAACGACTTTGTAAACTTATTGAAAAAGAATTATTCAAGTATTTCTATATCTATTGAAAATTTGGATAAAGTAGTGAAGATATTAGACAGAACTGCTGCTGGCTCAGTAAATAATATTCAAGTTGGAAACAAAAAGATTACGGGTAGAAATATGCGTACTATTTTTGGTTTAAATTCTTCTAACTTTGACATAGGATTTAATAAAGATACAGTTATATTCAAAGTAAGAGGTTATGGTCATGGAGTAGGTATGAGCCAATGGGGTGCTGAAGGTATGGCACAAAAAAATTATAAATACGACGAGATACTACTACATTACTACACAGACACAAAAATAAAAGATATATATTAGAATATAATTTTATAATGAATATCTAAGGAATATGGTTTATAATAGATATCTAATATAAAATCATATAAAACAAGTAAAACAAAATATATAGAATTATACATGGATAAATATATAAAAAATAAAAAAATTTTCATATATAGGCATAAAATAAAAAAAGGTGTCAATACTCTAAATGTATTAATATATTTGGAGGTGCAGTATGAAAAAGAAATTATTAGAGAAAGATATATTTTATCTATCTTTATTCATATGTATTTGTCTTGTAGCTTTGGGTGGTATTATATTTACAAATAAAAACCTAAATAAATTGGTATCAAATAATGATGCCGTTAATAAGGATAATGAGATAAATTTAGTAAAAGATAAAGATGATTCTGTTCCAACATCAACAGAATCAAAAGAAAACCTAGAAAAAGCCAAAGAAGAAAATAAACAACAAACACAAAAAGAACAAACAAAAAGCGAATCTAAATTAAATTACATAGGAACTGAAGTACTTAGACAGTATTCTACAGAAATGCCTAGTTACTCAAAAACACTAGATGTTTGGGAAATACATAAAGGATTAGATGTCGCAGCAGAAGATGGAGCAGAGATAAAATCAATACTTGATGGAACTGTTGAATCTGTATATTCAGATGATAAATACGGAACAAGTATAAAATTATCTTATGCTGATGGTTTAACAGTAATATATTCTGGCATAAAAGAAAATGTATCATTACAAAAAGGAGATACTGTTAAAGAAGGCGATTGTATAGGTTATGTAGGCAATACAACAAATGTTGAAAATGAAGATGGTACACATGTACATATAGAAGCCTACAAAAATGATAAAGCTATTAATCCATTGAGTTTATTAGAATAAAGTTAAAAGCAGGAGATTTTTCATAAAAAATGAGAAGTCTCCTGTTATATTTTTTGCCCCTTTTTCATATATATCAATAGGACTGATATTGAGGGAGGGGAGGTCTTGAAATCTCATATAGAACAAAGAGCGGTTATTATTGCGAAATATATATTAGAAAAGCAGGCAACGGTAAGACAAACAGCTAAGGTTTTTGGAGTAAGTAAAAGTACTGTTCATAAAGATGTAACAGAGCGATTAGAAGAAATTCACCCATTATTAGCTAGTGAAGTCAAACAAGTTTTAGAGAAAAATAAATCAGAAAGGCATATTCGAGGAGGAATGGCCACAAAATTGAAATACCAGCAACAAAAAAAGATGTAGGATAACCTACATTTTTTTCTTGACTAAAGACAAATTTTTGCCTATATTGTAGAATAGGAGAATTAATGATTATTAATAAAATTTAATATAAATATAAAGACTTAGAAATGCAAAAATGTAAAAAGGAGTGAAAATAGATGTCAGGAGCTGATATAGGTATAGATTTAGGGACTGCTAACGTACTGATATATGTAAGTGAAAAAGGGATAGTACTAGAAGAACCATCAGTAGTAGCAGTAGATAATAAATTAAAAGAAGTTATAGCAGTAGGTACAGAAGCAAGAAGAATGATAGGGAGAACACCTGCAAATATAGATGTTATAAGACCATTAAGAGATGGTGTTATATCAAATTATGAGATAACAGAAAAAATGCTATCTTATTTTATTGAAAAAATAGTAGAGAAAAAAGGATTTGGCAGATTTGTAATGCCGAGAATAATGGTCTGTGTACCAACAGGTGTTACTGAAGTAGAAAAAAGAGCTGTTGAAGATGCAACAAGAAAAGCAGGGGCTAGAGAAGTTTATATTATAGAAGAACCTATAGCAGCGGCAATAGGAGCTGGAATAGATATAGCTCAACCAAATGGTAACATGATAATAGATATCGGTGGGGGAACTACAGATATAGCTGTAATATCATTAGGTGGATCAGTAGTAAGTGACTCTATAAAATTAGGCGGAGATAAATTTGACGAAGCAATAATCAAATACATTAAAAAAGAATACAATGTATTAATAGGGGAAAGAAGTGCTGAAAGATTAAAAATAGAAATAGGAACTGCTGTTAAAGAGGACGAGCCAAGAACTATGAATATCAGCGGAAGAAACTTAGTAAAAGGACTTCCTGTAACTATAACTGTAAATTCAAACGAAATATTAGATGCGCTTAACCCATGTGTTGAACAAATAGTAGTAGCAACTAAAAATCTACTAGAAAAAACACCACCAGAATTGGCAGCTGATATAAGCGACAAAGGCATAGTGATGACAGGTGGAGGATCTATGTTAAAAGGTTTAGGCGATAGAATAGAAGAAAGTACAGGTATAAAAGTAGTATTAGCAGATGACCCACTTTCTTGTGTTGCTAAAGGAACTGGATTATCATTAGGTTCACTTGATTTATTAGAAACAGGTGGAAGCTTTAAAAAATAATCGATTAAAATAAACAGAATATTGATATAAACTAAAAAGTAGCTATTTTAAAATAATATAAAATTTATTATTTTACCATAGCTACTTTTTGTTATGTTGCAAGGAGCAGGGATAAAGCAATTGTTTCTGCTAATTCTAAAATGAAATGAAGCCTTATATTGTTAAAAGAAAATCTATTATTTTCATCTATTTTATCTACAATGCCAACGATAGAATAAGTCCCTACTTGGGGTAATTTCTTACCTACGCCCTTGCCTGGAAGTATAGGTCCTTCTCGTATTTGTATATTACCTATGTTACTTGCCGAGCCCAAACAGGCATCTATGGCTAAAAATTGGCTCGAGGAATGTTTGCTTTTAATCTGTTCGATTGATTCATAAATGTTTAAAGCATGAATAGGATTATCCAATGTACCGTAGACAGGGTATTTAAAATCACTATTTTTGAGCATAGTACCTACTAGAGGCCCTAGTGCATCTCCAATAGCACGATCTGTTCCTATACATATTATTACAGTATTATCAGAGATTATATTTTTGAGAATATTACTTAATATATGCGTGACATCTTCTCTTTTATAGTTTACTTTGGCTAAATACATAGGAGTTCCTCCCTTCTAGATAATATATGAGTTTAAAGTATGAAATAATACTATTTTTACAAGAGTTACGAAATTGTGACTATTAAAAAATAAAACAAAAACAGGGAAAGAGAATTGCAAAAATGCTTGACAATGAATCACAAAACAGGTATCATTTATAGTGTTAAATTTGAAAGAAAAATTTCTTGATTACCTTATCAAGAGAGGCTGAGGGACAGGCCCTACGAAGCCCAGCAACCACTTGAAAAAGGAAGGTGCTAAATCCTGCTAGAGAGAATTCTAGAAAGATGAGGTCATGTATTTAAGCATACAATAACCTCTTCTGTGCAGAAGAGGTTTTTTAATTTATAAGAAAGTATAAAGAATTAAATTTCTTGTAAAATAAAGAATATAATCTAGAATTCCAACAGAAAAATCTTTAGTTTAAAATAAAGATTTTTAGGGAACAAATTATAAAATAGAACAAACTATGAAATTTTAAGGAGGAACTAAAATGGCAAGACATTTATTTACTTCAGAGTCAGTTACTGAAGGGCATCCAGATAAGATGTGTGACCAAATATCAGATGCAATATTAGATGCATTATTAGAAAAAGACCCACAATCAAGAGTTGCTTGTGAAACTACTACTACAACTGGTTTAGTATTAGTTGCAGGTGAAATAAGTACAAATGCTTATGTTGATATTCCAAAATTAGTTAGAGAAACAGTAGAAGGTATCGGATATACTAGAGCTAAATTTGGATTCGACTGCAATACTTGTGCAGTAATAACTGCTATAGATGAACAATCAGGAGACATCGCTATGGGTGTTGATGAAGGTTTAGAAAGTAAATCAGGAGAACAAACTGAAGAAGAAATAGAAAAAGTTGGTGCTGGAGACCAAGGTATAATGTTCGGTTTCGCTTGTAATGAAACAGAAGAATTAATGCCACTTCCAATATCTTTAGCTCACAAATTATCAAGAAGATTAACAGAAGTTAGAAAATCTGGATTATTAGATTACTTAAGACCAGATGGTAAAACTCAAGTAACTGTTGAATACGAAGGAAACAAAGCAGTTAGAGTTCATACTGTATTAATATCTTCTCAACATAGTGAAAGTGTTGATAACGAAACTATAAGAAGAGACTTAATAGAACACGTTATAAAAGCTGTTATACCTGCTGAATTATTAGATGAAGAAACTATGTACTACATCAACCCAACAGGTAGATTCGTTATAGGTGGACCACAAGGAGATACTGGTTTAACTGGTAGAAAAATAATAATAGATACTTACGGTGGATACTCTAGACACGGTGGTGGAGCATTCTCTGGTAAAGATCCAACAAAAGTTGATAGATCTGCTGCTTATGCTGCTAGATACGTAGCTAAAAACATAGTTGCTGCTGGACTTGCAGACAAATGTGAAATAGAATTAGCTTACGCAATCGGTGTTGCTAAACCATTATCAATATTCGTTGATACTTTCGGAACTGGAAAAGTTTCTGAAGAAGTATTAGTTGAATTAATAAACAAAAACTTCGACTTAAGACCAGGTGCTATAATAAGAGACCTTGACTTAAGAAGACCTATATACAAACAAGTTGCTGCTTACGGTCACTTCGGTAGAACTGATATAGATTTACCATGGGAAAGAACTGATAAAGCTGAAACTTTAAAAGAACAAGCTGGTATATAGTTAATTAGAAATTAATATAACTTTAAATATAAAGGACCTTGTATTATATAAATACAGGGTCTTTTTTTATTTAAAAAACTAGTATAATATTTTTATAGGTATAATTATCTACAACTTAAAATCATTATATTAAGTTATGGATAATTGACAGTGAATATAAAATGCAATATAAAAGATAATAAAATAAAGTTGAAATAAATTAATATATTAATAGGATATAAATGCAATTAGGAGTGTGTATTATGGAAAAATTAGAAGGTATGATAAGTGATATAGTTTTTAAAAATGAAGAAAATGGATACACTATAGCTTATCTTGCAAATGAGGACGAAGAGGTAACAATTGTAGGATGTATGCCGACATTATCTGTCGGTGAAAGTATAGAGGTAGAAGGTAAGTGGGTAACACATAAAACTTATGGCTCACAATTTGAAGTGACAAGTTTTATGCCTATAACACCTTCTTCTTTGGAGGGAATTTACGCTTATTTATCTTCTGGTATGATTCATGGTATAGGAGAGAAAATGGCATTGAGGATTATTGAAAAATTCGGAGTAGATACTCTAGATGTAATCCAAAACACTCCAGAGAGATTAAAAGAAGTTGAAGGAATAGGTTCAAAAAAAATAAAACAAATAACAGAGAGTTATGAAGAAAATCGAGAGCTTAGAAATATAATTATGCAGTTATCTCCTTATGGAATAACTCCTAATTACTGTTTAAAAATCTATAAAAAATATAAAGATAAAGCAATAAGTATCATCAACAAAAATCCTTACAAACTTGCTGAAGATATTAGAGGAATTGGATTTAAAGTTGCAGATGATATTGCAAAGAAGCTAGGCATAGATAAATATTCTAGAGATAGAATATTCCAAGGAATTTTATACACACTAAATCAAAGTACATCTAATGGAAATACATATTTACCACTTAGTATATTAGTTCCACAAGCAGTAAAAGTTTTAGATGTTGAGGCAGAACATATAAAAGAAGGTGTTATAGAATTAGCATATACTCAAAAAATACACGTTGAAAAAGATAATAATGATATAAATGTATATTTGATGCCATACTATATGGCAGAAAACGGAGTATGCAGAGAGATGATAAGACTTTCTCAGGTCGATTTTGAAGACTTAAAAATAAAAATAGACCATGAAATAAAGATGATTGAAAGAGAAGATGGAATAAAACTTGCCCAAAATCAGATTATGGCTGTCAAAGAAGCTATTGAACAAGGTGTTGTAATAATTACTGGTGGGCCAGGGACAGGAAAAACAACAACAATTAATACAATCATCAAAGTATTTGAAAATAACGACCAAAAGGTCGTTTTAGCAGCGCCTACAGGGCGTGCTGCAAAGAGAATGAGTGAAACATCTAATAAAGAAGCGAAAACAATACACAGGCTTTTAGAGATGGGGTTTGGTATGGATAGTGATGACCTTACATTTATGAAAAATGAAGAAGATCCTATTGATGCAGATGTTGTTATTTTAGATGAGGTTTCTATGGTTGATGTTGTGCTTATGTATAGCTTGCTTAGAGCGATAAAATCAGGCACAAGACTTTTAATTGTAGGAGATAGCGACCAGTTGCCTTCTGTTGGAGCAGGAAATGTCCTAAAAGACCTTATAGATTCAGAAGTTATAAATACAGTAAGACTAAATGAAATATTTAGACAGGCTCAGGAGAGTATGATAGTAGTAAATGCCCATAAAATAAATAAAGGAGAACCTTTAAAATTAAACGTAAAGGGTAAAGACTTCTTCTTTATTAAAAAAGAAGGCGACGATATACTACAAGAAATTGTGGGAATAGTAAGCGAGAGATTGCCGAAATTCTACGGTGTGGATAAATTAAAAGATATCCAAGTTTTATCGCCAATGAGAAAAGGAACGCTTGGTGTGAATAATTTAAATATAGAACTTCAAAAAAGTTTAAATCCTCCAAATAAATATAAAACTGAAGAAGTATTTTCTAAGAGAACATTTAGAGTGGGCGATAAGGTTATGCAAATTAAAAATAACTACACTAGAAAGTGGAAAAGCGAAGACGGAAGCAACAGCGGACATGGTATATATAATGGAGATATTGGCTATATTTACTATATAGACAAAGAAAAGAAAGAGATATTTGTAATATTCGATAGTTTAAAAATAGTAACTTATAAATACGACGAACTAGACGAATTAGATCACAGTTTCTGTACAACTATCCACAAAAGCCAAGGAAGTGAATTCCCAATCGTCGTAATACCTATGGCGTGGGCACCGCCAATGCTACTTAGCCGAAATCTTCTTTACACAGCTGTCACACGTGCAAAGAAACAGGTTGTACTTGTTGGAGAAGTTAAGTACCTAGAATTTATGATAAAAAACAATCGAAGTAATGACAGATACTCTAATTTAGCACCTAAGTTAAATAAATTAAAAAAAGAGGGTCTGCTTATTGAAGATAATAGATAGAAAAATTATTCAAAGATATTATGATAAAAATAAAAAAACTCATAACCAACTTAATAATAAAGTAATAGAAAGTAATGAGGATTTAGATAATAATATAAAAATAAATAAGATATATATAAATGATATAAAAAATATAGATGATATAAAATCGATACTTAAATCCTTCAAAGATACAATACTAGATTTTATATATCCTAAAAATATTTCATGCATAATCTGTGACAATCCTATAAAACTAACCAACACATATTCTATATGTAAAGATTGTTTCAATAAATTACACTTTTTAAAAGATGCTTGTTTAAAATGTGGGAAACCAATCATACACCACAATTTAGAATATGAAAATATTAAAGACTGTCCATCTTGCATACATAGAAGTTTTTATTTTGATCGGGCGATTTCTTGTATAGAGTACGATAAAACGAGTAAAAAGATGATATTAGACTTTAAATATAAAAATAAAACTTATTTTTGTAGATATGTTGCACAGATTATGAGTGAAAAGATGGAGCTTGAGAATTTAAGTGCGGATTATCTATTATTCGTTCCTTTACATAAAAAGAGACTTAGGAAGAGAGGATTTAATCAAGCACAAAAAATAGCAGAAGATTTGAGTGATATAACAGGAATACCAACTTTAAATTGTATAGTTAGGTGTAAAAATACTAAAAGATTATACAATTTAAATAAAAAAGAAAGAGAACAAGAAGTAAAAAATTCATTCATTATAAAAGATAAAAACAATTTACTCAAAGATAAAAATGTAATATTAATAGATGATATTTTTACGACAGCATCTACAACTAACGAAATATCAAAACTTCTTAGATTAATTCCTGTAAATAAAATAACCATATTAACCTTACTAACGAGGGCAAGAGATACATATATATCTGACAAAGAAAATGACTAACATAAAAATAGTTATATAAGGTAAATCATTCTATTGACATATCTATCATAAGATATTAAAATATATTAGTGATTATTCAGGTCTGTGGTTGAAAGTCCAAGCCAGTCGCAGGCAAAGGGATCCACGTAAGTCAACGCCAAAAGCGGGGTTGATGATCATGGTGCGGCTTAGAAGTAAGACCTACCGATAACCAATAAAATTCTAAATCGAGACGGCTAGTAGTGCGGCAAACCCAGAGCGAACGTCGCAGTAGGCGAGTGTGGGGTCAAAAACCAGGTCAGCTGAATATTCATATAAGTACCTTTTAGGTACTTTTTTGTTGTCTAAATTATACTACTTATGACGCCTCTAAGATAAAGAACAATACTTTATCTTAGAGGCGTTTTTTATATAGACAATCATAAATGAAGATATATTTTTTTACTAAAAGCGTTTAAAAATAGTTAGAAAATTAAATGTGATACACTATTTAATTATATATATCCCTATAAAATGCGTGAATTATGCTATAAAATAGAAAAAAATGTAGTAAATTGTAAAAAAATGTTGACGATTTCATATAAAAACACTTATAATTAGAAAGGAAAAAATGAAAAAGAGTAACACATATAATTACTCGGTAGGGAAACGGACGATAAAAAGCAAAACGAGAGGGTGAAAATATGAAACTTGCAGTAGTAGGGAGTATTAATATAGATATGACGGTAACGTCAGAAAGAATACCACTTAAAGGTGAAACATTAATGGGAGATAGTATAAGCTACATACCAGGAGGAAAAGGTGCTAACCAAGCAGTAGCTATGGCTAAGCTTGGAGCAGAAGTAGAAATGTTTGGATGTGTTGGTAATGATGAGAACGGAAAGAAAATGATAGACAACATGAAAAACTACAGCATAAAAACAGATAACATAAAAGTATTAGATGGAGTTCCTACAGGAATAGCAATGATTACAGTTGCAGAAAATGACAACACAATAATAGTTGTTCCAGGAGCTAATGGAAAAGTAGATAAAGAATATATAGATAGTATAAAAGAAGAATTAAAAAATTATGACATGGTAGTACTTCAACATGAAATACCACTAGAAACAGTACACTACACAGTTGAGTTCTGTGCAGAAAATAATATACCAGTTATATTAAATCCAGCACCAGCAGCTGAAGTACCAATGGAAGTTGTAGAAAAAGTAACTTACTTAACACCGAATGAGCATGAGGCAGTTTTAATATTTGGTAAAGAACTTTCAACAGAAGAACTTCTAAAAAAATACCCAGAAAAATTATTAATAACTCAAGGGTCAAGAGGAGTTTCTACATGTTTAAAAAATGGTGAAATATTAAATGTACCAGCAAGACCAGCTAAAGTAGCTGATACAACAGGTGCAGGAGATACACTAAACGGTGCATTCTCAGTAAAAATAGCAAATGGAGCAGATATAAAAACTGCATTAACTTTTGCAAATACAGCAGCTAGTTTATCTACAGAAAAATTCGGTGCACAAACAGGAATGCCGACAGTAAGCGAAGTAGAAAAAGAGTTACAGTAAAAAGCAAAAGTAAGGAGAAAAGTATCAATGAAAAGACATGGAATATTAAATAGTGATATATCAAGAGTACTTTCATATATGGGACATACAGATTGTATATGTATAGGTGATTGCGGTCTTCCAATCCCAGATGAAACAGAAAGAATTGATTTAGCAGTAAAATTCGGAGTACCAACTTTCATGGACGTTTTAAAAGAAGTTGGCAACGATATGAAAATAGAAAAAATAGTTTTAGCAGAAGAAATAAAAGAACATAATCCACAAGTATTAGCAGAAATAACAGAATACTTCAAAGGACAAGATGTAGAAGTAGAATATGTTTCGCATGTTGGATTAAAGCAAATGACAAGAGAATGCAAAGCTGTAATACGTACTGGAGAAACAACTCCATATGCAAATATAATTTTACAGTCGGGATGTATTTTCTAACAAAAACAAGGAGGTAGAGATATGCAAATTGAAATGCGTGGAATCGATAAGTCGTTTGGAGGAAATGCAGTTTTAAAAAATGCTGGTTTCTTATTAGATGATGGTGAAGTTCATGCTCTTATGGGAGAGAATGGAGCAGGAAAATCGACTTTAATGAAGATTCTAACAGGTGTTTACACTAAAGATGCTGGACAAGTTATAGTAGATGGGAAAGAAGTTTGTTATAACAACCCACAAGAAGCTGAAAAAGCAGGGATAGTATTTATTCATCAAGAGTTAAATGTATTATTTGACTTAACTGTCGAAGAAAATATGTTTTTAGGAAAAGAAATTAAAAAAGTATTTGGAATATGCGACAGAAAAGCAATGAGAAAAAGAGTTCAAGAAATTCTAGATATGCTTGGAGTTGATATAGACCCAACTCAAAGAATGGATGAATTATCTATAGGACAACAACAAATGATAGAAATTGCAAAAGCTCTTATGGTAGATGCAAAAGTATTAATCATGGACGAACCAACAGCAGCATTAACTCAAAGTGAAACAGAAGTATTATTCAAAGTAGTAAATTCCCTTAGAAAAAAAGGTGTTTCAATAGTTTACATATCTCACCGTATGGAAGAAATATTTGAATTATGTGATCGTATAACAATTCTTAGAGATGGTACTTATATCGATACAAAAAGAATTGCAGATATAGATATGAATGACATAGTTAAAATGATGATAGGTAGAGAAATTGGAGAAAGATATCCAGTTAGAAATTCTAAGATAGGTGATGTTGCATTTGAAGTTAAAAACTTAAACTGCCCAGGTGCATTTGAAAATGTATCATTTGAAGTTCGTGCAGGAGAAGTTTTAGGTGTATCAGGACTTATGGGTGCAGGTAGAACGGAAATAATGCAAGCTATATTCGGTAACATGCCAAATGTAACTGGACAATTATTCTTAGATGGAAAAGAAATAAAAAATAAAAATCCACAACAAGCAATACAAAATGGTATTGGATTTATAACAGAAGATAGAAAAGTAGAAGGTTTAATGCTTGAAGAAAGTATAATGAAAAATATTTCTTTAGCTAACCTTGGAAGAATTTCTAACGGTGGAGTTATAAATAAGAGAAAAGAACAAGAACTTGTTAATAAAGGAATAGAAGAATTAAGAATAAGATGCTTTGGACCGCAACACGAATGTAATAATTTAAGTGGTGGGAATCAGCAAAAAGTAATATTTGCAAAATGGATTTACACTAATCCAAAAGTTTTAATCCTAGATGAGCCAACAAGAGGTGTTGATATAGGAGCGAAAAAAGAAATTTACAACATAATTAACGAACTTGCGGCAAAAGGCGTTGCGATAATTATGGTCTCATCTGAACTACCAGAAGTTTTAGGAATGTCTGATAGAGTTATGGTAGTAAGAGAAGGCGAAGTAAGAGGAATTTTAAATAAAGAAGAAGCAAACCAAGAAAGTATCATGACTTTAGCAACAGGAGGAGAACTAAATGGAAAATAAGAAAGTAATGAATCGTATACAAGATTTAGGTGCGGTAATTGCCTTAATTCTTTTAGTAGCGGTGATAAGTATCATAAGCCCAGAGTTCAGAACAGTAAAGAACTTCTTATCATTACTTAGACAATCTTCAATAAATGGACTGATTGCCTTCGGGATGACTTGTGTTATTTTAACTGGCGGAATCGACTTATCAGTTGGTTCGGTATTGGCTCTTACAACAGCAATATGTGCTAGTTTAATAGCTAATGGAACACCAGTAGCAATAGCTATGATAGTAGCATTAGTATTAGGTGTAGTATTCGGTATAATAAGTGGTGTGTTTGTAACAAAAGGTCGTTTACAACCATTCATCGCAACATTAATAACAATGACAGTATTCAGAGGATTAACAATGATCTTCATGGATGGTAAACCAATCTCTAACTTAGGAGATAGTTATTTATTAAAATTCGTAGGAAAAGGGCTTATATTAAATATCCCATTCCCAGTAATAATGTTTATATTAATATTTATAGGATTTATGTTTATATTAGAAAGAACTACTTTTGGACGTAAAGTTTATGCAACAGGTAGTAATGAAAAATCTGCAAAATTAGCAGGTATAAACATAGACAAAACTAAAATAGCTACTTATGCAATCTCAGGATTAATGGCAGCTATGGCAGGATTAATACTTTTATCTCGTTTAGGTTCAGCACAACCAACACTAGGTGACGGATATGAACTAGATGCAATCGCAGCAGTTGCACTTGGTGGAGTTAGTATGAACGGTGGTAGAGGTAGAATATGGGGAACATTTGTAGGTGTTCTAATAATAGCAGTATTAAATAACGGATTAAACATATTAGGTGTATCTTCTTACTATCAAGATGTAGTAAAAGGATTAGTTATATTAATAGCAGTTTTATCAGACCGTAAACGTTAAGTATTAAAAATAGCCCGTAAATATTAGGAGGATAAAAATGAAACTTAAAAAATTAGTTGCTCTTGTTTCATCAGCAATATTAGCATTCTCTTTAGTAGGATGTAGTATAGAAGGTGAAGAAAATGGAGCAAGTTCAGACGGAAGTTTAGTAGGAAACGGAAGCATAGGATTTTCAGTATCTACACTAAATAACCCATTCTTCGTAACATTAAGCCAAGGTGCGAAGGATAAAGCAAAAGAAGAAGGAAGAGATTTAATAGTAGTAGATGCTGGTGATGATGCAGCAAAACAAACAAGTGATATAGAAGATTTAATTTCAAAAAATATAAGTGTTTTAATAGTAAACCCAGTTGATTCTGATGCAGTTGCACCAGCAGTAAAAGATGCAATAGCAAAAGGTATCAAAGTTATATCTTTAGACCGTGCAGTTAACGGTGTAGATGTAGATTGTTCAATAGCATCTGACAATGTTGAAGGTGCGAGAATGGCAACAGAATACTTAGTAAGTTTAGTTGGAAAAGATGCAAAAGTTGTTGAGTTAGAAGGAACTTCAGGTTCTAGTGCAACAATAGACAGAGGAGCAGGATTCCACAAAATAGCAGATGACCAATTAAATGTTGTATCTAGCCAAACAGCTAACTTCAATCGTTCTGAAGGTATGACAGTTATGGAAAATATGCTTCAATCTAACTCAGATATAAAAGGTGTATTCGCTCACAATGACGAAATGGCACTTGGAGCAGTAGAAGCAATCGGAAGCAAAAACATAATAGTTGTTGGATTCGACTCAACAGATGATGCAGTAGCAGCAATTAAAAAAGGTAAAATGGCAGCAACAGTTGCTCAAAAACCAGACTTAATGGGTGCAACAGCAGTAGAAACAGCTATAAAAATAATAAACGGAGAAGCTGTTGAAAAATCTATACCAGTTGAAGTTGAATTAGTAACAAAATAATTCATAAACTTTGAAAAAAGTAGGTGCAAATGCACCTACTTTTTTTGTATAGATAATATGATACATTTTAAGTAAATAAAAATTTGTTTTGATTTTCTGATATAAAAGTATTCTATAAAATTCTGAAATCCTTTGTTAAATTTAATCTATCTTCTTCAGTTATAGGACGTAAAACACGACATGGGTTTCCAGCAGCAACAACACCGGCAGGGATATCTTTTGTTACAACGCTACCACCGCCGATTACAGTTCCAGCCCCAATTGTAACGCCACCAAAGACTGTACAATTAGCCCCAATCCAAACATCGTTTTCGATAGTTATAGGTTTAGATGTAGAAATACCCTCAACAATACGTTCAGAAGGATAAATCGGATGGCCCGCACAAGAAAGACAAGTCCCAGGTCCGATAAATGCATTTTCACCAATATTAATTGGAGAAGTATCAAGCATAACACAATTGTAATTTATGAAGGCAAATCCGTGTGTGTGAATATTAAAACCATAGTCACATTTAAAATTTGGTTCTATAAAAGTCATAGGACTACAAGTTCCAAACAATTTTTGTAAAATACTAGCGCGTTTTTCACTTTCATCAGGTCTTGTATTATTAAACTCCCACAATAAATTTTGAGCATTTGTTTTTAACGAATGGTCCATAGCAAAATGTTTTGCGTAATAACCTTTTTCGTTTTCTATCATTTCTTTAGTTATCATTATTCAAACTCCTTTTTATATTATTTTCAGCTATTTATATATTTTAAGACATATAAGCAATTTTGTTTAGGTTAAATTTTAAAATATAATAATCAACCTAACAAAAGTGTAATAAAATCCTATACCTTTTGTTGATACAATAGTTATAGGTTAACTAATAAAAATAATTAAATTTAAGATCTTAAATCCTAAAAAAATAAGAGGTGGATTTTATGCAAAATATTTTAAAAATAGAGAATCTAAAAAAATACTATGGAACAAAAAATAATATAACAAAGGCAATAGATAATATTTCATTTACTGTAAATGAAGGAGAATTTGTGGCGATTATGGGGGCTAGCGGAAGTGGAAAAACTACACTTTTAAATTGCATTTCAACAATAGACACAGTTACAACTGGCAAAATTATAATCAATAATAAGGATATAACGGAAATAAAAGATAGAGATATAGCATCATTTAGAAGAAATAATTTGGGGTTTGTATTCCAAGATTTTAATTTACTAGATACTTTGACAATAGCTGAAAATATATCACTTTCACTAATTATAAATAAAAAGAATGAAAATAAGATAGACGAAATGGTAAACGATATAGCAAAAAGATTGGACATAGAAGGTATACTAGATAAATTTCCATATGAGGTTTCAGGTGGACAGAAACAAAGATGTGCATGTGCTAGGGCGTTGATAAATAAAAATTTAGATGCGACAATATTGATGGTAACGCATGATGCTTTTAGTGCAAGTTTCTGTCAGAGAATATTGTTTTTAAAAGACGGAAATATATTCACAGAAATTTTAAAAGGTTCAAAAACGAGAAAAGAATTTTTCAACGAAATATTAGATATACTAACACTTCTTGGAGGTGATGTTCAAGATGTTAAATAAAAAATTGAACTTGCTAAAAGGGCGTGATGAAAAATGTTGAGAAAGTTAGCAATTAGAAATGCAAAAAGAAGTATAAAAGACTATCTAATATATTTAATTACAGTTATAATGTAATTTTCACTAATAATAGCATTTAATCTAATTGTATATTCCAAAGATGTTAGAGAATTATCTAGCATGATGGTTAATTTTAGACTAGCTGTTATAGAAGTCAGTGTGCTAGTAGTGTTTGTAATTGGTTGGTTAATCAATTATACAATGAAATTTATGCTTTCGAAGAGGAGCAAAGAATTTGGAACATATATAATTGTTCCAGATGATGCAGTCTCAGATATGAAAATATTAGATAAATTTATAATGATGAATACAAAAGAGCAAACAACAGAAAAGTTATATAACGATATATGTAAATATGTTAAAAGTACTATGAAAAATGATAAAGAAAAATCAGAGTTTTATCCATATAATTTAGATATAAAAGGAGAAGTGATATCAGAAAATAGATCAGTATTAACCATATTTTCATTTATCCTTTTGTATATAGCATTTATATTCACAGCAATTGTAGCGACTATCTTAGCAATACAAACCTTGAGTGATTCCGCAAAATATAAATATAATTATTCAATTTTAAGTAAATTAGGCGTAGAGCAAAGCCAAATATATAAAACAATAAGAAAGCAATTATTAATATTCTTTTTATTCCCAGTAATTTATCCAATTATAATTGATATTTCAGTTACAACCTCATTAAACGGTCTTCTTAATCCAGTACTAAGTAGCGAATACTCATATTTATATGCAATATTATATAGCCTATCATTATTTTTATTTATATACTTGATATATTTTATAGCGACTTATTTTGGATATAAGAAAAATATAGAGGAATAAAGATATAAACTAAAAAAGTTAGATTTATTACTTGACAAGTGAACTACCGTTCACTACTATATAAATATAAGGTGAACGATGGTTCGCTAAGGAGGTTTAAAATGTGTACGACAAAAGAGAAAATTTTATTAACATCGCTTAAACTGTTTGCCCAGGATGGATATGAAGCTGTTTCAATCAGCAAAATTTCTGGGGAATTAGGAATGGCGAAAAGTGCATTATATAAGCATTATAAAAACAAAAGAGATATTTTTGACAGTATTATAAATAGAATGGATGAATTAGATTATGAAAGGGCAAGAGAGTACAATATGCCAGATGGAAATATGGATGAAATCATAAAAGAATATAGAAATATATCTACTTATAAAATCAGAATTTATACAGAAGCACAATTTAAACATTGGACGGAAGAAGAATTTTCATCTTTATTCAGAAGAATGCTTACTTTAGAGCAGTATAGAAATCAAGAAATGTCAGATTTATATCAGAAATACTTGGTTTCTGGGCCGATAGACTATATGACATATTTGTTTGCAGGAATAACAGGAAAAAAAGAAGAGGCAAAACAATTGGCAATTGAGTTTTATGGTCCAATTTTCTTGATGTATAGTCTTTATGATAATAAAAGAGAGGGTGATGATTTAACGGAAATGTTAAAAAATCATGTTGAGAGGTTTTCTAAAGAAATAAATAATTAGTAAAAATAGTCTATAAAAAATTTAGATTAAGAGTAACAATAATAAATTAATTAATAAGAAGGGAGAAAAAGATGGAAGCAATAGTTTATACTTCAAACACTGGTACAACAAAAGAATACGCTAAGTTATTAAGTGATAAATTATCTTTGCCTTATTATTCACTTGATGAAATAAAAAATAAGGTTAAACCAGGCGGTAAAATTATATATCTTGGCTGGATTATGGCAAGTGGAGTAAAGGGATATAAAAAAGCAATAAAAGATTATGATGTGTGTGCTGTAGGTGCTGTTGGGATGGGGGCAACAGGAACACAAGTTAAAGAAGTTAGAACGAAAAATAAAATTCCAAGCTCAAAACCAGTCTTTACTTTACAAGGTGGTTTCGATGTTAAAAAACTCCATGGAATTTATAAACTTATGATGACAATTATGGTCAAAACAGCAGGGAAAGGTCTTGCTAATAAACAAGATAGAACACAAGAAGAAGATCAAATGTTAGAAATGATGTTACATGGAGGAAAATACGTTGATGAAAAGAATCTAAAGGCAATTTTAGATTGGTATGGAAAGAGGGGCGAATAGTGTGAAATTATATTTTTCAAACACTACGACTATAATTACAACAATACTCATTCTTATATTGATTGGATTTATGTCTTATTGTTTTATCAATAGGGACAATATACAATTTTGGGGTAGAAGAATATTAATTCTTGTTATATACGGCCTTGTGGTTTGTTGTTTTGCAGCAGCGCGAGATGGACTGGATATTACTATTCAAAATGCTGTTGAGGGGACAGCTATAGCTGGTGGAATATTTGAACTTGTGAGCATCCCGACTATAATAGGATGTATAGGAGCTGGCATTATTATAATTTCATCTATCATATCATTATTTGTAAAAAGTCAAAATGTTAGAGAAATTTTATTTTTTATAATGTGTGCCGGAATAATTTTAAAAATAGTAACAGTAGAAATATCGAGAATTATTATGTAGAGAGAAAACAGCAATTGGTAATGTAAAGTTATCCGTTGCTGTTTTAACTAGTAGAAACTCAGAACAAGATGAGCTAAAAAGTATTATAACAGGTGGAAGTGACTTTATAACTAAACCGTATAACAAATATATTTTATTGGAAAAGGTTAAACGAAAACTTAAAGAAAGTAATCCTACTAATTATAAAGAATTAGTAGTAAGAGATGTAACTTTAGATTTACACCTATCTTTAATCAGATATAAAGATCACGAAGTAGAGCTTACCAGAAATGAATTTAGAATAATGTATTATTTGTTTCTTAATGCAGGAAACAACATTTCAAAAGAGAAATTTATGGAGGATTTGTGGAATGATAAATTCTATATAGATGAAAATATTTTATGCGTAAATATAAATAGAGTAAGAAAAAAGTTAGAGGATATAGGTCTTCATAATTTTATAAAAACAATTCGAGGTAGGGGATTTATTACAGTTACATATGTCATAACTTCTTATTTATTTCAAAAGAAAGAGTATGAAAATATTGTTTCAATAGTAGATAAGCTAGATGAAAAATATTTTATATCAGAAATTTTAAAAAGACCAAATAATTTAAAAAATATGGGGTATTATTATGCACTAAAAAAATCATGCAAATCAATGAATGACAAAATTGTAGAGCTTGAAAGTAACTTAAATGAATATAGAGATTATGTAGAGAGTTTTGCACATGAAATAAAAACTCCGATATCTGCAATTTCACTTTTTTGTGATAATAAAAATGAAAAATCTATAAAGAGCCAAATTAAAAAAATAGATAATATAGTAGAGCAAATGTTATTTTACGCTAGAAGTGATTCTGTAGAAAAAGATTATTTTGTAAAAAAGGTGTTGCTTGAAGATATTGTGCACACTGTAATTATGGAATACATAGATAACTTAATTCAAAAAAAGATATCACTTGATATATATAATTTACAAAACTATGTTTATATAGATGAAAAATGGATAACCTTTATAATATGTCAAATAGTACAAAATTCTATTAAATACTTAGATAAACCTAATAAAATAATAAAAATACATAGTGAAGAAAATAAAAATAACGTAGTTTTAATAATTGAAGATAACGGAGAGGGTATATTAGATTATGATTTGCCTAGAGTATTTGAATATGGATTTACAGGAAGCGATAGACAAAAACAATATTCAACAGGCATGGGGTTATATCTTTGTAAAAAACTTTGCAACAAAATGAATTTAGATATAAATATTGAATCTGAATATAAAAGATTTACAAAAGTAAAAATTATTTTTCCAAAAACAAGTCTTTATAAACAATGATTTATTAGATTTAATGCAAAAATTTTGATGTTACTAACATCCAAACATATGTATTGTGGATATATGGATTTTTTAAAATGTTGAAATTTCAACATATAAAAAGTTATTAACAGAGTTATCCACATTATGCACAGGCTTTGTGGACAATTTAATCCACATTTAGACAAAATGTTTTATTATATTAAAATATATTCAAAAAATAAGTTAAAAAAATTTAAAAAAAAATTAAAAATTAAAAGGATATTTAAAACTGGTGGAGAATATATATTAAAACATAAAAAATTATCATAATTGGTGAAGTACATACTATGAACTTTGCATAGTGAAGGGAGCTGTTCTTATGAAAATATTAATAACAGGAAAAAAGATAGAACTTACAGATGGAATCAAAGGGGCTGTAGAAGATAAATTAGGTAAACTAGAAAAATATCTACATGAAGACACTGAAGTTAAAGTTACTGTAAGCGCTAGAAAAGCAAAACAAAAAATAGAAGTAACAATAATCCCTATAAATGGACCTATAATAAGAGCTGAAGATAGCCAAGAAAGTTTATATGCTGCAATTGATGTTGTTTATGACAAACTTAATAAACAATTAAGAAGATATAAAAATAAATTAAAAGGTAAATATCAATCTAAAGGTCAAGATAGCATAAGATTCCAAAATATCGAAGACAATGGCTTTGATGAAAATGATGGAGAATTTGATATAGTAATAGAAAGACACAAAAAATTCGATATGAAACCAATGAGTCCAGAAGAAGCAGTATTACAAATGGAATTAGTAGGACATGATTTCTATATGTTTAGAAATATAGACACAGATGAGATTTCAATAGTTTATAGACGTGAAACAGGCGGATATGGATTAATTGAACATGAATAATAGTATGAAACAAATTAATTAGAGAATGAAAGTAGCGGGCTATCGATAAGAAATTATCGATAGCTCTTTTAAATTCCAACAAAAAATAAATATAGCGAAAATAATATAAAAAATATGTCAATAATTAATAAGAAAGGAGAGGGGTAAATGATAGAAATATTATTGGTTGTGGTGATAATTTTATTGATAATAAACATTTATATATCGATAAAATCAAAAGGAGTAGATATAACTCCTATGCAAAAAAACATAGACCAAAAATTAATATCAGTAGAAAAAACACTTAGAGAAGAGATGAGTGTAAATAGGGAAGAATCTAGAAAAAACGAAAAATCAAATAGATCTGAAATTGCTGGCTCAATTGACAAACTGAGTTCATCTATATTAGCTAATATGATAGAGTTATCAAAACTTCAAAAGAATCAATTTGATACATATTCAAGAACGATGGAGAGAACTTTAGATGCATTTAACTACAATCTTAGAAATAGTATAGATGATTTAACTAAACTCCAAAATGAAAAATTTACGGAACTTACAAAATCGACAGAAGAAAATCTCGAAAAAATGAGAGTTACAGTTGATGAGAAACTACAAAATACACTAGAAAAAAGACTTAGTGAATCATTTAAAGTGGTGAGTGAAAGGCTTGAACAAGTGCATAAAGGTCTCGGCGAAATGCAAAGTCTTGCGGCTGGTGTTGGTGACTTAAAAAAAGTCCTTTCAAACACAAAGACAAGAGGCGTATTAGGCGAGATACAATTGGAAAGAATATTAGAGCAGTTTCTTTCACCTGAACAATATGAAAAGAACGTAATAACTAAAAAAGGTTCACGAGAAACTGTAGAATTTGCTATAAAATTACCGGGCAAGGACTATGATAACAAAATGGTATACTTGCCACTAGATGCAAAATTTCCACTAGAAGTTTATAATAAATTGTTGGATGCATATGACATGCAAGACCAAGCTCAAATTGAAGTTAATTCAAAAAACTTAGAAAGATTTATAAAAAAATCAGCTAAAGATATAAGGGATAAATATATAGACCCTCCAAATACAACTGATTTTGGATTGATGTTTTTACCTACAGAGGGGATTTATGCAGAAGTCCTGAAAAATCAAAATTTAGTGGAATTAATTCAAAGAGAGTACAAGGTCAACATAACAGGTCCTACAACGCTCGTAGCTCTTTTAAACAGCTTACAGATGGGATTTAGAAGTCTTGCTATAGAAAAACATTCGAGCGAAGTTTGGAAGATACTTGGAGCTGTTAAAACTGAGTTTTCTAAGTTTGAAACAGTGCTTAATTCTGCACAAAACAAATTAAATCAAGCTAGCTCAGAAATAGACAAATTAGTAGGAACTAGAACTAGACAAATTAACCGAAAACTTAAAAATATAGACAAACTTAGCTTTGAAGATACAGATGCTTATCTACCTCAAGAAGATAGTGAGGATGAAGAAATATAAGCAATTAATAAAGTAATTAATAGAGAAGTAAATTAAAATGAATTTAAATTTAATTAAATGGGATAAAATAGTATTAAAATAAACGATTGAGGCAATATTTAATATTAAATATTCAAATTTTATGTTAAAATGTATAATAGTATAATTTATGCAATGAGGAGAGATGCGAAACAATGGGTTTTTTAGATAACTTATTCAACATGGCAGACAAAAGAGAACTAAAAGGGTTTGAAAAAATAGCTGATCAAATAGATGCTATGGAACCAAAATTCGAAGCCATGACTAATAAAGAATTAAAAAGTATGACAAATACTTTTAAAGACAGATTAGCAAAAGGCGAAACTTTAGACGATATACTACCAGAAGCTTTTGCTACCGTTAGAGAAGCTTCAAAAAGAGTTTTAGGTATGAGACACTACAAAGTACAACTTATCGGGGGGATGGTTTTACATCAAGGTAGAATAGCTGAAATGAAAACAGGTGAAGGTAAAACATTAGTTGCAACAGCGCCTGTATATCTTAACGCTCTTGAAGGTAAAGGTGTCCACGTTGTTACAGTAAATGACTACTTAGCAAAACGTGATAAAGAGGAAATGGGAAAAGTTTACGAATTCTTAGGACTTACTGTAGGGGTTATAGTTCACGGACAAAGTCCAGAAGAAAGAAGAAAACAATATGAATGCGATATAACATACGGAACAAACAACGAGTACGGATTTGATTACCTAAAAGATAATATGGTAATTCACAAAGAACAAAGAGTTCAAAGAGAATTAAACTATGCTATCGTCGATGAGGTCGATTCTATATTAATAGACGAAGCTAGAACACCACTTATAATATCTGGACCTGGGGATAAATCTACGCATTTATACACAGATGCTAATACATTCGTATTAACATTAAAAAGACCAAGTAAAACACAACAAGAAAAAACAGAAGAAGAAAAAGAACTTCCATCAGATGGAGATTATGAAATAGATGAAAAACAAAAAGCAGTTTCATTAAGTGAATCTGGTATTAAAAAGGCAGAACTTTACTTCAACGTTGAGAATATAACAGATGTTGAACATACTGAATTATTCCACCACATCAACCAAGCGCTTAAAGCACACGCTATAATGAAAAAAGACGTAGACTACGTTTCTAAAGATGGCGAAATAGTTATAGTTGACGAATTTACAGGTCGTCTAATGTTTGGTAGAAGATATTCAGAAGGTTTACATCAAGCTATAGAAGCAAAAGAAGGTTTACACGTACAAAGAGAATCAAAAACTCTTGCTACAATAACATTCCAAAACTTCTTTAGAATGTATTCAAAACTTGCAGGTATGACAGGTACAGCTAAAACAGAAGAAGAAGAATTTAAATCAATCTACAAAATGGACGTTGTACAAATACCAACAAATAAACCAATTTTAAGACAAGACTTACCTGATGTAGTTTATAAAAACGAAAGAGGTAAATTCAACGCTGTAGCAGAAGATATACTTGAAAGACATGCTAAAAACCAACCAGTACTAGTTGGTACAGTTTCAATAGAAAAATCAGAATTACTTTCTCAAATACTTAAGAGAAAAGGTATAAAACACGAAGTATTAAATGCTAAAAACCATGAAAAAGAAGCTGAGATAATAGCACAAGCAGGTAGACTTGGAGCAGTTACTATAGCTACAAACATGGCTGGTCGTGGTACTGACATCGTGCTTGGTGGTAACCCATTATTCTTAACTAAAAAAGAATTAAAGAAACATGGATTTACTGATGATTCAATCAAGAGAGTTGATACTAGTATAGATGCTGAAGAATTAGCAGAAAACGAAGATTTAGCAAAAGCTAAAGAAACTTTCGACTCACTATATCACCAATTTAAAGACCAAGCTGCTAAAGAACAAGAAGCTGTTAAAGAAGCAGGTGGACTTGCTATAATCGGTACTGAAAGACATGAATCTAGAAGAATCGATAACCAGTTAAGAGGACGTTCTGGACGTCAAGGTGACCCAGGTTCATCAAGATTCTATATAGGACTTGACGATGATCTTATGAGATTATTCGGTAGCGAAAGAATACAAGGTGTTGTTGAAAGAATAGGTTTAGAAGAAGATATGCCTATCGAACACAAAATGTTAACTAAATCAATTGAAAATGCACAAAAGAAAGTCGAAGGTAGAAACTTCGGTATAAGAAAACATGTACTTCAATATGATGATGTTATGAATAAACAAAGACAAGTTATATATGCTGAAAGAAGTAGCGTTCTTGAAGGAGAAGATATACACGAATATATCCAATCTATGATAAAAGACAGAATAGGTGCTGCTGTTGAAGCATATACAGAAGATAAAAAAGTAGATTACACAGAATTAAAACACTACCTATATACTTCATTTATGCCAGCTGAAAGTTTAGAAGTTGAAGGACTAGAAACTTTACAAGGTGAAGAATTAATCGAAAAAATCTACGAAATAGCACTTGCTATATACAAAGAAAAAGAAGAAGTTATAACACCAGAAAGAATGAGAGAAATAGAAAGAATCATACTTTTACAATGTGTTGATAGTCACTGGATTGACCACATAGATGCTATGGATCAATTACGTCAAGGTATAGGACTTCGTGCTTTAGGTCAACAAGACCCAGTAATAGCATACAAACTAGAAGGATTCAATATGTTTGACGAAATGGTTGACCAAATAAGACAAGATACAGTTAGATACTTATTCGGAATAACTATAGAAAAACAACCAACTGAAAGAAAACAAATAGTTGATGTTGATACAATAGAAGCTCCAACTGATGAACCTAAACAACCAGTTGTTAAGGAAACAAAAGTAGGAAGAAATGACCTTTGCCCATGTGGAAGTGGTAAGAAATATAAAAACTGCTGTGGCAAAAACTAGGAGGATCTAATGCTAAGAGAATTAGATTATAGACAGTCAGTTGAGACAATGTCTAAAGATTTAAAAGAATTGGGTGTTTCCCTTTGACATCGCTTCAAAGAAAGCACAAATTCAAAAATACGAAGAAGAAATAAATAAACAAGATTTTTGGGATGATAACGAAAGAGCTCAAAAAATTCTTCAACAAAACAGCGATTTAAAAAACATAATCTCTGAATATGAAGAATTAAACTCTAACTTAGAAGACATAGAAGTTTTAATAGAACTTGGTCTTGAGGAAGAGGATGAGTCGATTGAACGTGACATCGAAAAATCTATAAAAACACTTGAAGATAAAATAGATGAAGTCAAAATAAAAACTTTATTAAATGGAAAATACGATGCCAATAATGCTGTTTTATCTATAAATGCTGGAACTGGTGGATTAGATGCACAAGATTGTGCACAGATGATACTTAGAATGTACCTTAGATGGGCTGACCAAAATAACTTCAAAGTCAAAACATTAGACATGATAAGTGACCCAGAGGCAGGGATAAAAAGTGTTACGCTACTGATTCAAGGAATAAATGCTTACGGGTATCTAAAAAGTGAAAAAGGCGTTCATAGAATCGTCAGAATATCACCTTTTGATGCATCAGGAAAAAGACATACATCTTTCGTTTCAGTAGATGTTACACCAGAGCTTGATGACAAGATTGATGTTGAGATAAATCCTAATGATTTAAAAATCGACACATATAGATCATCTGGAGCTGGAGGACAGCACGTAAACAAAACTGATTCTGCGGTTAGAATAACTCATATTCCAACAGGAATTGTTGTTCAATGCCAAAATGAACGTTCACAATTTGCCAATAAAGACACTGCAATGAAGATGTTAAAAGGTAAATTGATTCATTTAAAAGAATTAGAAAACAAAGAAAGAATTGAGGACATCCAGGGTAAATATTCACAAATAACATGGGGTAGCCAAATAAGGTCCTATGTATTCCAACCTTATAAATTAGTGAAGGACCACAGAACTAATGCGGAGATTGGAAACGTGGATAGCGTAATGGATGGAAATATCAATTTATTCATAAATGAATATTTAAAAATGAATAAAATGAAAAATCAATAAAAAATAATACAGGGGGGCTACAAATACACGTGGCTCCCTGTTTTTTAAAGGAGTTGTTTGGGTTGGATATATATAACATTTTAGAAAAAGAGTTTAAGATTAAAAGGGAGTATATAGATAACACTATAAAACTAATTGATGAAGGAAATACAATCCCTTTCATTGCAAGATATAGAAAAGAAATGACAGGCGAGATGAGCGATGTCACTTTAAGACAGTTAAACGAAAGACTTACTTATCTTAGAAATTTAGAAAGCAGAAAAGAAGATGTAACTAGAATAATAGATGAGCAAGGAAAATTAACTGAAGAACTAAAAACTAATATAGCAAAAGCAAAAACACTTCAAGAAGTTGAAGATATTTATGCTCCTTATAAACAAAAGAAAAGAACAAGAGCAACAATAGCTAAGGAAAAAGGATTAGAACCTTTAGCTCAATCTCTATTAAAACAAGATATAGCTGATATAAATATGGAGGCCTCTAATTATATAAACACAGAAAAAGGTGTAGAAAATGTTGAAGATGCACTTAAAGGAGCTTTAGATATAATCGCTGAAGTTGTGTCTGATGATGCAGAAATAAGAAAATACATAAGAAAATTAGCTATAGACCATGGTATTGTCATAACTCAAAATACAACTGACGAAAAATCAGTTTATGACATGTACTATGATTATAGTGAGCCAGTTAGAACAATGGCATCACATAGAGTTCTTGCAATAAATAGAGGAGAAAAGGAAAACTTCTTAAAAGTTAAGTTAGAAATAGATAACGACAAAGTATTAAATTATATAGAAAATAAATACATAAATAAAAACAATTCAAAAAATAAGACAGAAATTCTATCAGCTATCGAGGATTCATACAAAAGACTTATTTTCCCTTCTATAGAAAGAGAGATAAGAGCTTATTTAACAGAAAATGCACAAGAAAGAGCAATCAGTGTATTTGGTGAAAATATAAAAAATCTACTATTACAACCACCGCTAAAAGGCAAGGTAGTTATGGGATTTGACCCTGGTTATGTAAATGGATGTAAAATAGCTGTTGTAGATAGAAATGGTAAATTCCTTGATCAATCAATAGTATATCCACATAAACCACAGGCAAAAATGGAATCAGCTAAAAAGAAAGTTGTAGATTTAGTCAAAAAATATGACATAGATGTAATAGCAATCGGTAATGGTACTGCATCTAGAGAGTCTGAAAAAATGATAGCTGATTTAATAAAAGAAGAAAACTTAAATACTCAATATGTAATTGTTAGTGAGGCTGGAGCATCAATATACTCTGCATCAGAATTGGCAGCAGAAGAACATCCAGACATCAATGTATCTATAAGAGGTGCAATTTCAATAGGTAGAAGACTTCAAGACCCACTTGCAGAACTTGTAAAAATAGAGCCACAAAATATAGGTGTTGGACAATATCAACACGACCTAAATAAAAAGAGACTTACAGAAGTTTTAGATGGAGTTATTGAGGACTCTGTTAATAGTGTTGGTGTTGATTTAAATACAGCATCTTATTCATTACTTGAACATGTTTCTGGAATAAGCAAAACAGTGGCAAAAAATATAGTTACATATAGAGAAGAAAATGGAGCATTTACATCAAGAGCCCAACTTAAAAAAGTTAAAAGACTTGGACCAAGTGCATTTGTTCAATGTGCTGGATTTATGAGAATTGCTGATGGTAAAAATCCACTAGATAATACTGGTGTCCATCCTGAAAGTTACGATGTTTGTAAAAAGATGATAGAGATGTTAGGTTATACTATGGATGATATCGAAAGCAAAAATATTGATGATATAGACGATAGAGTTAAAAATATAGGTCTAAAAGAAATAAGCAAAAAATTAGAAGTAGGAGAGCCTACTTTAAAAGATATAATTTTAGAAATTAAGAAACCAGGTCGTGATCCTAGAGATGAAGGTATGAAACCTATATTAAGAACAGATGTATTAAAAATTGAAGATATACAAGAAGGCATGGTGCTTAAAGGTACTGTCAGAAATGTCGTTGATTTTGGTGCATTTGTCGATATAGGAATTAAAAACGACGGACTTGTTCACAAATCACAAATGAGCAATAAATTTGTAAAAGATCCAATGGAAGTAGTATCTGTTGGTGATGTTGTAGATGTTAAAGTTATAGGAATAGATTTAGATAAGGGACGCGTTTCATTATCTATGAAACTGTAATTATAAAATCTGTGTAATTAGAAAATCCGCTTTCGCATATTAAAATGCGGATGCGGATTTTTGTTATACTATTTATGTTGTACATCTTGTTTTAGAGTCATTTATATGTTAACTTAGAAACACGATATTTAAAAAATAAACAACAAATAACTTGAGATAGATTATAAAAATATAATAAAATTGGAGGCATATAGTGTTACTTATAAAAAATGGAACAGTAAATACAATTACTAAAGGAATACAGAAAATAGGAATATTAATAAAAGATAAAAAAATAGTAGCAATGGGGGAAAAACTAAATTCATTAAGCACAGAGTTTGTACTTGATGGTGAAGTTATAGGAAGAGAAGATGACTACGAAGAGCTTAACAAGGAACTGAGAGCTAATGGTGAGTTTGATTTTGACCCAAATACGGATACATTAGAAATAATAGATGCACAAGGGCAATTCATCTATCCAGGGTTTATCGATGCACACACTCATTTAGGTCTTTGGGAAGACGGAATGGGAGTAGAAGGTGCTGATGGAAACGAAGAAACTGACCCTATAACACCACACTTAAATGTAATCGACGGAATAAATCCAATGGATAGAACATTTAAAGAGGCGTATGAAGGTGGAATAACAGCAGTTTGTACAACTCCTGGAAGTGCAAATGTTATGGGTGGACAAGCAGCTGCAATCAAAACTTTTGGTAGAAGAATAGACAAAATGATAATCAAAAATCCAGTTGCATCAAAAGTTGCATTTGGTGAAAATCCAAAATCATGCTACGGTTCAAATGATAATACACCACAGACAAGAATGGCGATTGCTGCATTACTTAGAGAGAATTTAAGAAAGGCAGAAGAATATTTATTTGACTTAAAATCGGCAGAAGAAGATGAAGATATAGATAAGCCAGAATTTGATATAAAATTAGAATCGCTTATACCTGTGTTAAAAAAGGAAATACCTTTAAAAGCACATGCACACAGAGCTGACGATATGTTCACAGCGATAAGAATTGCTCAAGAATTCGATTTAAAACTTACACTAGATCACTGCACAGAGGGGCACATGATAGTGGAAGAATTATTAGAAGAAGATTATCCACTTATAGTAGGTCCATCTTTATCAGAAAGATCAAAAATTGAGCTTAGAAACTTAACTTTTGAAACTGCTGGGATTTTATCAAATGCAGGGAAGGATATCTGCATAATGACAGACCATCCAGTAATCCCACTGCAATATCTACCTATATGTGCGGGATTAGCTGTTAAATACGGTATGAAACAAGAAAAAGCACTAGAGGCGATAACTATAAATCCAGCAAAAGTTTTAGGAATAGAAGACAGAGTTGGTTCTATAGAAGTTGGAAAAGATGCCGATATAGTGATTTGGGACGGAAACCCACTAGAAATCCAAAGTAATGTTTTATACACAGTAATAGATGGAAAAGTCGTTTATAAAAGATAAATTAAATGTAAAATTTAAAACATTAAAAAGTAATAAAAAAGTAATTAGAAAGTAACTAATAAAACATTAAAAATAATTAATAAAAATAATGTAATTAGTAAAAAGATAATATAATAATGTAATTAGTGAAAAAATAACATTAAGGAAAAATAATATTAAGGAAACAATAACATTAAATTATAATTAAAATAAATAATTATAATTTAAATTCAAAAAATAATATTGTGTAAACAAAAAAATAAAAATTTATATCTAATATATGCTAGAAATACAATTCAATATATAAAAAAATATGGAATTAATAAGAATAATGTATAAATGTAGCATGTGAAACTATTAATTTTGTTGACAGAAATTATTACATTGATTATTATAATAATTGAATAGGAAAATAAAATAACTAGAAAAAATCTTCGGGGCAGGGTGAGATTCCCTACCGGCGGTAAAGCCCGCGAGCTATTTAATTAGTTGATTTGGTGAAATTCCAAAGCCGACAGTAGAGTCTGGATGAGAGAAGAGAGTTATAAATTTAAAAGATTTATTTATTATGATTACTCATAAAACTCGAAGAAGAAGATTCTCTCGAGTTTTTTTATTTGACCTATAATAATTTATTTTATTGGAGGTTATGTATTATGCAACAAAGTGTAAATACTCACAAATCAAAAAGAACAATGTCTACTAGAGTGATAGCTCAGATAGGAATTTTGGCAGCTATATCTTATTTTTTAAGATTTTTAGAAGTGCCATTACCAATATTCCCATCATTTTTAAAACTTGATTTATCAGATATAGTAGCAGTATTCGGTGGATTATCAATGGGACCTGTTGCAGGTTTTATAGTAGTCGTAATCAAAAACTTATTACAAGCAGTTTCAGGAAGTACAACTGGAGGCGTTGGTGAAATAGCAAACGTATTAATCGCAGGACCATATGTATTAATGGTATGCTTTATATGTAGAAAAGCTAAAACTTATAAAAATGTATTAATCGGTGGTGTTTTAGGAACAATACTTATGGCGATAGTCGGTGCAGTAGTAGATTATTACATAGTATTCCCATTATACGGATTAGTAATGCCAATGGATGTAATAATAAGCATGGGTACAGTATTAAACCACAGAGTTACAGATTTATTCACTTTTATGATTTGGTTAGTAATACCGTTTAATATATTAAAAGGTGCAATCATGACAGTGGTAATTTTACCATTATATAAAAAGATGGAAAGAATATTAAGAGTTAAATAGATTTATAAAAACAAACCTGTCCTTTTGTTAGGGCAGGTTTTTTAGTTTCCATCGAGTTAATGAAAAGTATAAGGCTAGCGACATATCTCATACTTTTTTTAGGTTATAATAAATATAGTCTTATACATTGAAAAAATAACGTATAAGCCTATAAAACTACTAAAAAGTATAATATAATAATATTTGGTTTATATTTAAACTGTAGAGTGTAATAAATAACATTAATTTCACCTTATAGTTTAAATAGTAGATTAGATACGGAGATGAAAATATGAAAAACACACAGATGATAAAGAATATATACTTAAATAACGATCAAGAAACTAGGGAGATTGGTTTTAAGTTAGGTAAACTTTTAAAGCCAGGGAGCATAGTTTGTTTAATCGGTGATTTAGGTGCAGGAAAAACAACAATGACTCAAAGTTTGGCAGAGGCACTAGAAGTAGATGACTATATCACAAGTCCAACTTTCACAATAGTGAACCAATACGAAGGAAAAATGCCACTATATCATTTCGACGTATACAGAATTGGATGTAGCGAGGAAATGTACGATATAGGATTTGAAGAATACATAAATGGTGACGGTGTATGTATAATCGAATGGGCAAATATAATCGAGGACATACTACCAGATGAATACTTAAAAATAGAATTAAACTACAAAGACATGGGAAGAGAGATGACGCTTATTCCTTATGGCGAAGAATATGAAAAAATAGTTGAGGAGTTGACTAAATAATGAAGATTTTAGGGATAGATACATCATCTATGGCGGCAAGTGTAGCTGTTATAGAAGACAATAAATTAATTTGTGAATATACAATTAACACTAAAAAAACTCATTCACAAAAACTTATGCCAATGATAGAAAATATGCTAGGTTTAAGTGATTTAAATGTGCGTGAGATTGATGCGATTGCAGTTTGTGAAGGGCCAGGTTCTTTCACAGGGCTTAGAATTGGTATGGCAACAGCAAAGGCAATAGCTCATGTTAACGATATACCAGTGATAGGAGTTAATTCACTAGAGGCTTTAGCAGCAAATATGAACCTTTGTGATAAAAAAATATGCTCAATATTAGATGCACAAAGAAATCAAGTTTATACAGGAAGATACCAATATGAAGGTACAAAATTAGTAGAAATAAAAGAAATCGGAATTCAACAAATAGACGAACTTCTTGAAGAATTAGCACAAAGCGGTGAACAATGGATATTAGTTGGAGAAGCTGTTTATAAATACGAAGACAAAATAAGAGAAATATCTAATATAGAAATTCCAGCAGCATCAAATAACGTGACAAAAGCAGGAAGTTTATGTTCTGTGGCGAAAGTTAAATTTGATGAAGGAAAAGATATATTCGATTGTTATACAGTAAATCCGCTATATATCAGAAAATCACAAGCAGAAGAACAATATGAAGAAAAACAAAGAAAACTTCAAGAACAAAAATAATTAATAAAGGCTATATAAATATAAATACTATTTAGTCTACAAAAATAATTAATAATATTGGAGAAAAGTGAGGTTTCAAAATGGAAAAGAATCGAGAAAATCTAAATAATATAAATCAAGATTTACATATGGATTTAAACCCAATTTTGGGGCTGGGCACAGAATTAAATATGAATAACTTAATAATTAGACCAATGAGAAAAGACGATATAGATGGAGTTCATAGAGTAGAGGTAAATTGTTTTGATGATCCATGGTCAAAAAAATCTCTAATGGATGAACTAAAAAACAACTTAGCTAGATATCTTGTGGCTGAGTTGGATTCTGTAATTGTTGGGTATGTGGGCGTTTGGTTTGTTGTTGATGAAGGTCACATAACAAACGTAGCAGTACACAGCGATTATAGAGGACAAAAAATAGGTGATAGATTAGTGGCTGAAATGGTGAAACTTTGTAAAGAGCATGGATTAGTTTCAATGACTTTAGAAGTTAGAAGTTCAAACACAGTTGCACAAAATCTATACAGAAAATATGGATTCAAAATGGCAGGAGTCAGAAAAGAATATTATAGCGATAGAGAAGACGCAATAATAATGTGGAATCAGCTATCAGAATTATAAATATGACATTTGCATAATGAATGATATAAATAAAAAAATTAATAAACGCAAATATACAAAATTATAAATAGCTAGAATATGAGGCGGTGAAACAATGAAGGATATAATAACTTTATCGATAGAAAGTAGTTGTGATGAGACTGCAGTTGCAGTATTAAAAAACGGAAGAGAAGTACTTGCAAATATAGTTTCAACACAAATTGAATTACATAAAAAGTTCGGTGGTGTAGTTCCAGAAGTTGCATCAAGAAAACACATTGAAAATATAGATGCAGTTTATCAAGAGGCACTAGACACAGCGGGAATAAAAGCAGAAGATATCGACCACATAGCAGTAACTTATGGACCAGGATTAGTTGGAGCTCTTTTAGTAGGATTATCTTATGCTAAGGCACTTGCGTTTACGCTTGGTATTCCACTAGTTGGAGTAAACCACATGCAAGGTCACATAAATGCAAACTATATACAACACAAAGATTTAAAACCTCCATTTATAACTTTAGTAGTTTCAGGAGGGCATACTCACTTAGTTGAGGTTAAAGATTATCAAAATTATGAAATCCTAGGAAGAACTAGAGATGATGCATCTGGTGAGGCATTTGATAAAATATCTAGAGCTATGGGGCTTGGATATCCAGGTGGACCAATAATAGACAAGCTTGCAAAACAAGGAAACAAACATGCAATAGAATTCCCAAGAGCATACTTAGATGATTCATATGATTTTAGTTTTAGTGGATTAAAATCAGCAGTATTAAATTATTTAAATGCTCAAAAAATGAAAAAACAAGAGATAGTAGTAGAAGATGTTGCTGCATCTTTCCAAGAGGCAGTAGTAGAAGTATTATCTACAAAAGCTGTCAATGCAGCCGAAGAAAAAGGATACAAAACAATCGCCTTATCTGGTGGTGTTGCTGCAAACTCAGCACTAAGAGAAAAGATAACACAAATGGCAAACGAAAAAGGCATAGAAATAAAATTCCCAGGATTAGATTTATGTACAGACAACGCAGCTATGATAGGTTGTGCAGGATATCATAATTTTATAAATGGAAAAATTGATGATATGTCATTAAACGCAGTGCCAAACTTAAAAATAGACATTAACTAATAAAATATAATCTAGATTTTGTTCGATAAATAACTAACAATTTTTAGAATTATATAAACAAATTATGACAAGATAGGAGAAGACATCATGGAAATCAAAAGATTTGAAGGAACAGGAAGAATGAGTAAAGTAGTTGAACATAACAACACTCTTTACTTAAGTGGATTAACTAACGACGAAGGTGATATGAAAGAACAAACTGCAGCAGTTTTAGCTAAAGCTGAAGCAATATTAAACCAATATGGTTCTGACAAAAACCACATATTATCAGCAACTATATACGTAAAAGATATGGCATTATTCGCTGATATGAACTCAGTTTGGGATGCTTGGGTAGAAAACGGAAATGAGCCAGCAAGAGCTTGTGTAGAAGCTAACATGGCTAGAGAAAACTTATTAGTTGAAATAAGTATAGTTGCAGCTAAAAAATAGTATTTAAAATTAGTTCTAAATATTAAAAAAGCTCATATAATAAAGTGACTATATGATTAAATAGACAAAATAAAAAGTTCTAGATACCTACTTAAATGAGGTAAACTAGAACTTTTTTTATTTAAATAATAAGTTATTACATTAATTCTTCCCAAAGCTCATAAAGTTCAGCAAGTCTATCTTCTAAGTTAGATTTCTCTTGTGAAACTTCTTTAGAACGTTCAGGATTAGAGTAAACTTCTTCTAAACAAAGAAGTTCATCAAGCTCACTTATTTTAGTTTCGATTTGCTCGATTTCTTTTTCTGTATTAACTATTTTATTTCTGTTTTTCTTTTGTCTTTCACGTTCTTCACGTTCACGACGTTTTTCTTCTTTAAGTTGAGTTTTAGTTTTTTCTGATTCTTCTTCAACAACAGCGTTTATCTCTTCAGATTCTTTCTTTTTAGCCATGTAATAGTCATAGTTACCAAGATATTCAGTAATTCCGTTTTCGTCTAATACTAAGATTTTGTCTACTACAGTGTTTAAGAAATATCTGTCGTGTGAAATTGTGAATATTGTTCCAGTATAGCCATTTAGGGCATCTTCTAAAACTTCTTTTGAATCTATATCTAAGTGGTTTGTCGGTTCGTCAAGAAGCAGGAAGTTCGCTTTTGATAAGATTAATTTTAATATAGCTATTCTAGCTCTTTCGCCCCCACTTAGTGAAGAAATTTGTTTAAATACATCGTCATTTTCAAATAAGAATGCACCAAGCATAGATCTAATTTGAGTTTGAGTAAGATGTGTGTTGTCTTTCCAAATTTCATCAATAATTGTATTATTTAAATCAAGAGTTTTTTGCTCTTGGTGGAAATAAGCCACATTTACATTTGTACCAAGTTTCACATCACCAGAAAGAGGAGTAAGTTCATTCATTATTATTTTGAATAAAGTCGATTTACCTATTCCATTTGGCCCGATTAGAGCGACTTTTTCCCCACGATATATCTCGAAATTCAAGCCTTTGAATAATATTCTATCGCCATATCCCATAGAAATATCCTTAACTTGCATTACATCATTACCGCTGACAACAGCTGGGTCAAAAGATATTTTTGCTTTCTTTCTGTATAATTCAGGTCTATCAAGAACATCAACCTTATCAAGAGCTTTTTCCTTACTTCTAGCTCTTTTAAGATGTTTTTCACGACCATAAGCCTTAAGCCTTTCGATAGACTCTTCTTGTTTTTTCAGTTCTTTTTGTTGGTCTTCATATTTTTTAAGTTCTAATTCTTTTTCGACTTTAGATTGCTCTATAAAATCAGAGTAATTACCATTATAAGTCTTAAGTTTTTTGTTGTAGATTTCGAAAGTTCTATTTACCACTTGGTCTAGGAAATATCTATCATGGGAAATAAGCATAACAGTACCTCTATATTGCTTTAAGAAGAACTCTAACCACTCAATTGCCTCAGAATCAAGGTGGTTTGTCGGTTCGTCTAGAAGTAATAATGTAGGTTTTTTAAGAAGTAACTTACCTAAAAGTACTCTTGTTTTTTCCCCACCAGAAAGAATATCAACTTTCTTGTCAAAGTCACTGTCTTTAAATCCTAAACCAATAAGAACACCTTTCGCCTCGGATTTATATCCGTATCCGTTATTTGCAGCAAATTGCTCCATTTTGTGCGAGTACTCGTCCATTAATTTATCTAAGATTTTAGAATCTGATTTGCTTCCTTCTTCAGCTATTTTGATTTCAAGTTGTCTAAGATTTTCTTCCATTTCGATAAGAGGTCTGAATACTTCAAGAACCTCTTCTAATATAGTATTTTCCGAATAAAAATTGGTATTTTGCTCTAAATAACCAATCTCACAATCCTTAGAAGTGTAAATATCCCCACTGTCATATCCATATTCACCGGAAATAATTTTGAATAAAGTCGTCTTTCCAGTACCGTTAACTCCAACGATTCCGACTTTATCGCCTTCATTTATAGTAAAACTAGCATTTTCAAGGATAGAATCTACGCCAAAACTTTTATTCAAATTATTGCAAGATAAAATGATCATAAGTTTTCTACCTCCTTAAACTACCTAAAATTATAAACTTTTGATATAATATAATCAAGGATATATGAAACTATTTAAAAAATATGGTATTATTTAATTATATTGTTATGAAAATATTAAATTAAAAGAGGTGAGACGATGGCAGGTAAAAACATATCAATGGCGGTCATCAGAAGACTACCTAAGTATTACAGATATCTTGGTGACTTACTTGATAACGACGTACAAAGAATATCTTCAAAAGAATTAAGTGAAATAATAGGATTTACGGCATCACAAATAAGACAAGATTTAAATAATTTTGGTGGATTTGGACAACAAGGGTATGGGTACAATATCGAAGCCCTTCATGCGGAAATCGGAAAAATTCTAGGGCTAGACAGACCATATAATGCAATTCTAATAGGAGCAGGTAATTTAGGACAAGCAATAGCTAACTATTCTGGATTCAGAAAAGCTGGATTTGAAATAAAAGGATTATTCGACGCTAATCCAAAAATAATTGGATTAAAGATAAGAGATTTTGAAATATTAGATTCAGATCGTATTGAGGATTTCGTAAAAGATAATAAAATAGATATAGGTATTTTATGTGTTCCAAAAAACGGAGCTCAAGAATTAGCTGATAGATTAGTTGCATGTGGTGTAAAAGGGCTTTGGAACTTTGCGCCAATGGACTTAAAAGTACCAGACGACATTATAGTTGAAAATGTAAACTTAACTGAAAGTTTATTTACATTATCATACTTAATGAAAGAAGAGTAATCGAGATACTTTGCATTTATAAAAAATTATAATAAACTGCTACATGAAATTTGTATGTTATTCATGTAGCTTTTTTATTGTAAAAAACTAAAGCAACGGACGAAGTCGTTGTCACCATGAACGAAGTGGATTTAAAGTAACGGACGAAGTCGTTGTCACCATGAACGAAGTGGATTTAAAGTAACGGACAAAGTCGTTGTCACCATAAATTAAGTTAATTTAAATCAATAGACAAAGTCGCTTTCATTAGAATTATATTAAAAAAAGCTAAGTGATAAAATCACTTAGCCTTCTCATTAAAAATAAAAAAGTACGTTCAAATTATTCAGCGCTTGGAGCTTCTACAGGACATACGTCAGCACAAGATCCACACTCTATGCAGCTATCTGCATCTATTACGTATTGGTCATCTCCAGCTGATATACATTCTACAGGGCATTCTGATTCGCATGCACCACAGCTTATACAAGCATCACTTATTATGTAAGCCATATCTTTATTCTCCTTAATTGATGTCAAAATTTTTGAAATTAAAAACAACCCAACAAAAAACTATCCGAGGTCGAAAACCCCTCAGATAGTCTTCTCTGCTATTATTCTTCAACTATAGCATCGTTTGGACAGGCATCAGCACATGATCCACAATCTAAACATTCGTCAGCGTTTATGCTGTATTTGTCGTCCCCTGCAGTTATAGCATCGTTTGGACATTCATCAGCACATGAACCACAAGCAACGCAATCGTCTGTTATTTTGTAAGCCATACTAAAATCCCCCTTATAATGATTTTAATTTCACTTATAATTATAGCAAAGTTTATTCTATATCACAATAAGAATTTGGGTCAAAGATAGTTAGGATTTTGAATATATAGTTTGTATTCTAAGTTTTGAAACTAACTTAAAAATTAAAAAATTAACAAATTAGGTGTTTATTAGTGGTAAATTATGGTATAAATAAAGTGGAAAGTAATTAATAAGGGGGAGTAAAAAATATGAATTGTAACACTTGTAAAATGTGTCAAAGTGCAGACAAAAAACTAGAAAACTTTGTAGCATCAAAATCAGGAGAATTTGAAACAGCATTTCAAAGAACAATCGACCAAAAAGTAAAATGTGGATTTGGACTTCAAGGTGTCTGTTGTAGATTATGTTCAAACGGACCATGTAGAGTAACTCCAAAATCACCAAGAGGAATATGTGGAGCAGATGCAGATACAATAGTAGCGAGAAACTTCTTGAGAGCAGTATCAGCAGGGGCAGCATGTTATCTACACGTTGTTGAAAATACAGCATTAAATGTAAAACATGTTGGAGAACACAATGGGGTTATAAAAAGTGAAAAAGCTCTAAACATATTAGGCGAAGAATTAGGAATATTTGATGATGACCCACACAAAAGATGCGTAAAAATAGCAGATGCAATCCTAAAAGATTTATACAAACCGAGATATGAAAAAATGGAATTAGTTGAAAAGCTAGCTTACCATATGAGAGTTGATAAATGGAAAGAGCTTGGGATTATGCCAGGGGGAGCAAAATCAGAAGTATTTGATGGATGTGTAAAATCATCTACAAACTTAAGCTCAGACCCAGTAGATATGTTAATGCATTGTCTATCACTAGGAATTTGCACAGGTTTATATGGATTAACTTTAACAAACTTATTAAATGATATAGTTTTAGGAGACCCAGTAATAAGAATGGCTCCAGTCGGATTTAGAGTAATCGACGAAGATTATATAAACATAATGGTGACAGGACATCAACATTCAACATTTGCAAGTTTCCAAGAAAAAATTAAATTACCAGAAGCAGTAGAAGTAGCAAAATCAGTAGGAGCAAAAGGATTTAGATTAGTGGGATGCACATGTGTAGGTCAAGATTTACAATTAAGAGGAGAACACTACAAAGAAATATTCGCAGGTCACGCAGGAAACAACTACACAAGTGAGGCAGTATTAGCAACAGGGGCAGTAGATATGGTAGTTTCAGAATTTAACTGCACATTGCCAGGGCTTGAACCAATAGCAGACAAATTACAAGTAAAAATGATTTGTTTAGATGATGTTGCTAAGAAGAAAAATGCAGAATTAATCCAATTAGATAGAGATAAATTTGATGAAATAGACCACAGATTGATAAATGAAGCAGTAGAGGCATACAAAGCGAGAAGAGGAAACGTAGAAATAGATATACCAAAAGACCACGGTTATGATAAATCGCTAACAGGTGTTAGTGAAAAGAACTTAAAAGAATTCTTAGGTGGGAATTGGAAACCATTAATAGACTTAATCGCTGATGGAACAATAAAAGGTGTTGTCGGTGTAGTCGGATGTTCAAACATGACTGCGGGCGGACATGATGTTCATACAGTCGAATTAGTAAAAGAATTAATCAAAAAAGATATATTAGTATTATCAGCAGGATGTTCAACAGGTGGACTAGAAAACGTAGGATTGATGTCACCTGGAGCAGAAGAATTAGCAGGCGAAAATTTAAAAGCAGTCTGTAAAAAATTAAATATACCACCAGTACTAAACTTTGGACCATGTCTAGCAATAGGAAGAATCGAAATAGTTGTTAGCGAATTGGCAGAGGCATTAAACGTAGATATACCACAATTACCAGTAGCACTTTCTGCACCACAATGGTTAGAAGAACAAGCACTAGCAGATGGAGCATTCGGTTTAGCTTTAGGACTACCACTTCACCTAGCTTTACCACCGTTTGTAACAGGAGGACCATTAGTGACACAAGTTCTGACAGAAGGACTAAAAGACATAACTGGAGGAAGTGTAATAATAAACCCAGACCCAGTAGCATCAGCAGAAATATTAGAATCAGAGATATTAGATAGAAGAAAAGGCTTAGGTTTAAAATAATTTTTAAGGATGTGGTCAAATGCGCAGAATAATAATTCATAAAGATTTGTGTACGGGGTGCAAAAGTTGTGTAGTAGCCTGTATGACTAGAAATTGTAGCGAAAAACATAAATTCGATAGCTTTATAGATGTAAATAAAGATAAATATTTTATAGATTTATCCAATATAGATACAGAAAGTAGAAATCACATAGAACTAAATTATGAAGAGAGTCCAGTTCCACTAACTTGTAGACATTGCGACAAACCAGAATGTGTTGCAACATGTATGAGTGGAGCTATGACAAAAGATTCTATAACAGGGATTGTTTCTTATGATGAGAAACGATGTGGATCATGTTATATGTGTGTTATGAGCTGTCCTTATGGAATATTAAAACCAGACGACAGAACAAAACAAGATATAATAAAATGTGATTTGTGCAAAGAGGAAGATATTCCTTTATGTGTGTATAACTGTCCAAGCGGTGCTTTAGAATTACAAAGTGAGGAGGTAGAATTATCATCAGATGTAGCTACAACCTCACAAGAAAATATAAAAACTTATGTGATAGTAGGTGCGAGTATCGCTGGAATAACTGCAGTAAAGACAATCAGAGAATTAGACAAAAGCGCAAAAATTATTGTAGTATCAAAAGACGAAAAAATTTACTCTCGTTGCATGTTACACCATGTAATTTCAGAACACAGAACAATAGATGGAATTAATTTTGTGGACGAAGATTTTATAAAGAAGCAAGATGCAACTTGGATAAAAAAAGCGACAGTAAAATCAATTGATCCAGATAACAAAAAAATTAAATATGAAAAAGACAACAAAGAAGAAGAGTTGGCTTATGACAAGTTGTTAATAACAGCAGGTGCCAATGCGTTTATTCCTCCGATTAAAAATTTGAGAGATGCCAAAAATGTATACCCACTTAGAAATATAGAAGATGCTGTAATGATTAGAGAAAAAGCAAAATACTCTAAACGTATTGTAATTATGGGGGCAGGTCTTGTCGGAATGGACGCATTAGCAGGATTAGTTGAGCTAGATAATGTAGGTACTTTAACATTAATCGCATCAGAAGATAGAATTTTAGATAAACAACTTGATATTAGAGCAGCTAAAGTTTATGAAGATAAGTTTGAACAAAAGGGAGTAAAAATCCTTAAAAATTGCATGGCATCAGAAGTATTTTTAGACGAAGATGGAAATATAAAAGGTATTGGAATAAAAAATGGAGAAATAATACCTTGTGATTTGTTGATAGTTTCGACAGGAGTAAGATCTAATATAGAAATTGTAAAAGGTTCAGGAATTGAGACAGAAAAAGGAATCAAAATAAACGAAAAATGTGAAACAAATAAACAAGATATATACGCAGCAGGAGACATAACAGGAACAGGAATCTGGCCATTAGCCACAAAACAAGCACAAGTAGCAGCGACAAACATGGCAGGAAAAAAAGCCACAATAGACGATACATTTGAGTTTAAAAACACAATGAACTTTATGGGTATACCTACAGTTTCAATAGGACTTATAACGCCAGCAGACGACACTTATGATGTATTTACATATACAGATGGTGAAAATTATAAAAAAGCAGTAATAAAAGATAATGTTCTGACTGGTTTCATAGCACAAGGAGACATCTCATATGTTGGAGTTTATACTCAACTTATAAAAGATAAAATAAAAGTAGAAAACTTAAAAGAAAGAGTATTTGACCTTGGATATTCTGACTTTTTCAAAATTAAAGAAGATGGACAATTTGAATGGTAAGGCAAAAACTTAGGGGTTAAATTTTTAATATAAAAAAAGGGAAGAAGCATTTCAGTTTTAACTGGATGCTTCTTTTCATGTTGAAATGATTTTTATTATGTATCATTGATTTGCGGCATTTTTAATTATTGAGCCATAACAGTCCCCACAACCAAGTCTCTTTTAATAATTTTTTTAATGACCTTTTTAATAATTGCTTAAATTCCATACCCTCGTCATTTCGGAATACAAAAAGTATTATATCCTATAGGATATGTAGAAAATTGTAAAAACTTGCGAAAAAACAAAAAAATTTATAAATTATACAAAAAAATTTTAACTTGGTTTGAAATAAAACCATAATGGTTTGAAATATGGAAATATATACATTTTATGTGGATGTATTTTTTGTAAGGATGAAAAATTTCGTAAAAAAATAGTTGAACTTTCAACTAAAAAGGACTATTTATATAATAGGAGTGAGATTATGAATAATTTAGAATATGAAACTTTGAGATATGTCGGTGCATTATCAAGAGCAATAAATTCCACAGCAGATTGGAAGTATAAACAATTCGATTTAAAAAAAGGTCAATATTTATTTATAACAAGGATTTGTGAAAATCCAGGTATAAATTTTGTGGAGCTATCGAATATGTTAAAAGTTGATAAGACGACGACTACAAAAGCAGTACAAAAATTAATTGAACTTGGATATATAAACAAGGAACAAGATGAATCGGATAAGAGAGGATACAAATTAACGCCGACAGAAAATGCGTTAAAAGTATATGATTTTATAATGCAAGAAGAAGCTAAACAGTTAAAAATAAGTTTTGAAGGTTTTAGCAAAGAAGAAAAAGAAATGGCAACAAAATTAATTAAAAAAATGAGTGAAAACATTGAAGAGTATTGGCATGAGTATAAAAATCAAGGCTAGGTGAGAGTATGAAGAAAATATATCTAGATTCAATGTATTAAATAAAAAGGAGAATAAAATGGAATTTAGAAAATCAACAAAATCAGACATAACAAAAATAATGGATATAGTAAAACAAGCCCAAGCATATTTCAAAGAGCAAAATATCGACCAATGGCAAAATAATTATCCAAATGAAGAAGTTATAAATAATGATATAGAAAATGGGGAAAGCTATGTAATGTTGGAGAATGGAAATATAATCGCAACAACAGTAATTTCATTTACAAAAGAAACATCTTATGAAAATATTCTTGATGGAAAATGGATTACAAACGGAGATTACGGAGTAATACATAGAATAGCAGTAGATAATACTCAAAAAGGAAAAGGCCTTTCTCACAAAATAATAAAATATGCAGAAGATGTATGCAGACAAAATAAAGTAAATAGCTTAAAAGTAGATACTCACGAAGAAAACATACCAATGCAAAATCTTCTTAAGAAAAACGGATTTAAATACTGTGGAATTATTTACTTAGAAGATGGCGGAAAAAGAGTAGCCTTTGAAAAAACTTTATAATTTAAAAATATTCACTTAATATAGAAAGTCATCAAAATATTTGTATAAAATCTAGAAAAGGGAAGTATTAAAAATAATACAACCAGGGAGAGTATCCAAAATAAATTAAAATTATTTTGGACACTCTTTTTTTTAATCTAATCTCCAGTTTAATTCACCCTCATCTAAGGCTTTGATGAAGATTTCTGCAGACGCTAAGTTAGTGGCAATTGGCACGCTATAAACATCACAAAGTCTGATTAAGGCTTGGATGTCTGGCTCGTGCGCTTGAGCAGTTAATGGGTCTCTTAAGAAAATTACTAGGTCGATATCCTTGTTGACAATTAAAGAACCTATTTGCTGATCACCACCAAGTGGTCCAGAAGCAAGTCTATGTATGTCCAAGTTTGTTTCAGCCATAATTCTTTTCCCAGTTGTCCCGGTAGCATATAAACCGTATTTAGCTAATATGCCTTCATAAGCGATACAAAAGCTAACTAATGTATCTTTTTTCTTGTCATGTGCAATTAAAGCGACATTTAAAATTTTGTGCATAATTACCTCCTAATTTTTGGCTTTGTAATAATATTAAACAAAATAGCAAAAATCTGCAATACATTTTCTGTTAATATTATTATTCTGCACAAAATATTTCAAGGCATTGCCTGTAAACTAACCCCCAATTGCTACAAGCGAATTTTGAATAAACTCTATATCAAGCGGTTCTAGAAAATCAAAAAAGAGAGACATATAATCCAGAAATCTTGATTTAAACAATAATACAAAATCCACAAGCAGCGTGTATCTGATTTAATAGATTTATATAATAGATTAATATAATAGATTTATCTTTTGGTCAGGTGTTTCATCCGAGGGGTACGGTTTTCTATACGGGAGGTACGGTGTCTCATCCGTACCGTTTGTAATTGAATCCGAGGGGTGTTGAATTTTTTCCGTACCCTGTTGATTTAAATCCATGGGGTATTGATTTTTTTCCATGTCATTTTTATAGCAGTAGAGTTTGGTTTTTTATTGATGGTTTTGGATTTAAACCTAGAATATGTAATAATTCAAGCATGAGTTTTTGCTTTAAGTATATAGGATGTTGTCTTAAATTAAAAAAATTATTACTTGGATTATTAGAGCTATTATTCAGAGCTTTATCACTAGAAGATTTATCATCATAATGAACTTCTTTCAGAGTTTTTTGTGATATAACTTTTTCAGGTTTATTTTCATAGTTCTTAATATTAGCAGGTGTAATTTTGGAGCTACTAATATTTTTATTTATAATTTTCTCGGATTTAATTACGTTTTGTCTAGCACTTTTTGATTTAGATTTACTATGCTTAGACTTTTTTGATTTAGCCTTCGCATATTTAATCGTTTTAGGGTTAGTATTTTTAGGACTAACTTCTGTATATTCATTACGGTTATTATAAGATGACATAGCGTCATTATCTACACATATATCTTCAGAACAGTTATTATCAGAACAGATATTGTCAGAAGATATAGCCTTATCATCTAAGCATGGAACTTCATCACAGTTATTATCAGAGCAGATAGTGTTATCATCTACGCATATATCTGCATTATGGTTATTATCACAACATATAGTCTTATCATCTAAGCAAGTATCTTCAGCATCATTAAGTTGAGGGGGAGTATAATTATAACTATTTTCCTTTTTCATATTTTTAATATATTTTTCTATAAAAGAAAAGTCTTCTAACTTAGGAAAATTTTCGGCAGTATTAAAATAAACAAGTGTTTTTTTACTTTTAATAACTCGTTTTTCTAAAACATTTTTATCACACATTTTTTTAAATCTTCTATAAACAGAATCTTTTTTCATATAAAGGATAGTAAGGTCCTCAGCAACAGCACTATAAGAAACAAGATAAAACATCTTGCTATCTATCTCTTTACTAATCATTTTGCCAGAATTTCTAAAATCAACAAACCATCTAAGAATTAATAAATCCGCTGGATCTAACCCTAAATCAATTGCTGCACGCTGCGAAAAACCAAAAAAACTAAATCTCATAATATAAAAGTCCTCCTTTTAAAAATTAGAAAATCAATAGGTAGAATAAAAAGAAGTGTCCATTGCCAGAGGTGAGAAAATTGTTATCTACCGTAAAATAGATTTGTCTCTACAAAAATATCGAATGTTTGTTTTCTTACTTAAATTATATACTATAAATACTGTATAAAGAAGTAGAAATATGATTTATTTAGAGGGAATATTGTGTGATATTTTATACAAATAGTGGTTTTTGTGACTGAGTTTTGGCGGAAAGATGGTGTTTTTGGAGGTTTACTTTCGGATTTAAAGTCGTGGGGGTTGGTTTTTGGACCGAGTAAGATGGGGATAGTTTAAAGATATTTATTTTAAATATAAAGTAATTATTATATAATGGATTAGAAAACGTTTTGAAAAAACATAAAAATTATATAAACATTATATAATTAATTAAAATTTTATAAAAAGGGAGAATAAAAAAGTGAGGGATTTATGGCAATTTTCAAGTAGTGATCGTCTTGAAGAGCTTACATTTAATAAAGTATTAGAAAGGTTTTATGACTTTGGTATAGCAGGTCTTGTAAGAGAAAACGTACAAAATTCTTTGGATGGTAAATTACAAGGTAGCAAAGAACCAGTAATAGTAAATATAGAAATAGGAACTATAAATAAAAATGATATACTAGGATTAGATGAGGTAAAAGCTAGAATAAGCTGTTTAAAAGGAAGAAATAGCTATACAAAAGAAACAATAAAACATATGCAAAGTAAAATGAATGATGAATGTGTAAGTTACATATCATTTGAAGATAGCAATACAAAAGGTCTTGCGGGGGCTAAGAATGGACAAACTAATAATCCAAAGGACACTTGGAGTATTTATGCGTATAACAAAGGAGTACATGGTGAAGAAGAAGATGAAGCATTAGAAAAATCAAGGGGCGGATCTCATGGTATTGGTAAAATAGCATCTAATGCAGCATCTGATATATACATGATGTATTTTGCTAATTGCGATGCATATGGTAATAAACATTTAGGTGGTACTGTACAGCTTATAGAACATGAATTTGAATCAAATTATTATAGATCAACAGGATATTTCACAAGTGTAGAGCAGGATAAAGAAAAACAAAATAAGTTTAAATTTATGCCACACAAAAATGAATTTAATAATATATTTAGTAAAGATACAAGAGGATTAAAAATAATAATACCTTTTTTAAGAGAACAATTTAATGATGAGCGAGAAATTATTAGAAGTGTATGTGATAGTTTCTTTATTGCTATCTTAGAAAAGAAATTAAAGGTAATAGTAAATAAAAAAATAATTGATGATAAGACTATAGTTTCATATATAAAGAACAGTAAATACTATGATCAAGATATTGATAATATAAAGGATGTATTTACAACTCTATACTTCGATACATATATAAGTACAAAACCTAGAAGTTTAAATATAAAATCAAAAGAAGACAATTATGAGTTTAATCTATATTTCAATTATGATACAAAAATACCTAGAGGTAGAGTTGGTATAGTTAGGACTATTGGAATGAAAATAGAAGACAAAAAAGTTAAAAATAATGTCAAAAAACCATTCAATGCTGTATTAATACCAAAAACTACAAAAGAAGATGAATTCTTAAAATCTCTGGAAAATGAATCTCATACAGAACTTTCTTGTGATCATATAAAAGATTTAAAACTACAGAAAAGTTCAAAAACATTTATAAATAATATTAGTACAGAAATATCTAAAATTATTGAAGAAGAAATAAGAAAAAATAATCCTACAGATGGGAAGATAGATACAAGTGATATTATTTATGAATTAAATGCAGAACTTAAAGAAAATATTTTAAATAATATTTCAACAGTAAAGATTAAAAAGAACACAAATAAAAATAATAAAAAATCAGGTAGTAAGCAAAGTGGAAATATGCAACAAGTTGAAGCACGAGGAGTAGACCAAGAACCAGTATCAGAACAGGAAGAAATGGTGATAACTATAACTACTTCATTAGGCGGAGAAAAAGATATAGATCAAGCAGATTATCAACCTGGGGAAGGTGATGGAGGAAATCAAACACCACACAATCAATATGAGAAAGATCCAGAAGGAGATAATATTTCCGAGATTGAGGGAGGAAAGGATTCAAATTCTCAGGACTTAGGAAGTATTACACAAAATGAAAATACTGAAATAAATGATGAAGATCCAGAAGTAGAATATAATGTTTCTACAGCTCAAGTTGAAAGAATAGTAATTTCAGATAAAGAATTTATTAAGTTTAATTTAACAACTATGAAGCAATTAAAAAGACTAAAAGTTTGTGATATAGGTGTTGCTATAATAGATGGAATGGGAGAAGAACATAAAAATAAATTCCGTATGAAGGATAATTATAAATCTGTTGTTGATTTATCAACAAATACAAAGTTAAAAATAAAAAATAATTTTATAAAAAATGTAACTATAAAAGACGGTATAGCAAATTTACAAATAGAGTTAAAAGATAATTACAATAAAGCTCTTAAATTTGTTTATTATGTGGGGGTATAAATATGATTTATAAAAAAGATGCTAATTTTCCATATCCAATATTAACAAATACATCAAATGCTTATAGTAAGAGTAAATTTATCCTAAATATAGATTTTAAGGAACTAGGAGATAATTATTGCTTTGAACCCAAATATGATATAAGTTCTGATTTTATAAAATCTCAAATAGAGAATAAAAAAGCAGAGTTGATACTAGTTGTTCAAAATAAAGATACTAAATTTTACAAAATAGATGATGTAGAAAGAGAGGTTACAATACCTCAAGAAAGACTTTCTATAAAAGATAAGACAGTAATACAATTACTTATAAAAGCAAAAGAAGATATATCATTTTCAAATAATGAAGACTTAAATGGATTTTATCAACATTTCAAAGAAAATATAGAAGTACCTAAAAACTCAATATTAGGATATTCAAATATAATTACACTAAGTGTAATGAAAAAACCATCACAATTATTTGAGAAAATGATAGATAAAAATTTAAAAGGGCCATTTGAAATAGAACTTTCAAACGAGACGATTATTCTTAAATTTAAAAGTGAAGATTATCAATTTGTTGATATTCCAAATAATAGAGATTTAAACAATGCTTATATACGTGAAGGACTTAGTAGAGCTGTAATTAACTTTGTAATTAATAATGGAAAAGACAACATAGTTGATATTAGCTCAATTGGGGATGATCTATCTAAGGACCTAGACAAAAAGTTATATGTATTAATGAAAAGTAGAAATGTAAAAGAAGTTAGTTTAGAAAATATTGATGAAGTAGTAAATCTTATTGGAAATAACGTAATTGAAAAATTTACTCGTGCAGTAAGGGGGTTATATAATGGAAATTAGAGTATTAAATGAAAAAATAATAAAAAGTGAATCATTCTATAATGACTTTTTAGAAGGAAATATAAATCAAAAAGAAGAGTATTTTAGTGATAATGTTATAAATATAGAAGATGCACCATGTTTTCCAATTTATATAGCTAAGGGAAGTGATGAAGAAAAGAAAGCATTATTTTCTAAAGCTATAAATATAATCTCTGAATACTATATAAATACAGATAGAGATATACATATGAACAAAATATTTTGGTATTCATTATTCTGCACAAAAATGAGAGAGTATTTATTAAATGAATATCCTCAAATAAAAGATAGTATAAAAAATTTCCACAATGTAGTTCTTAAAAAATTTGACTGGGAAAATTATGTGTATAAATGTATTTTAGCAGCAGAATATATAAAAGATTACACAACAGATGAGCTAGAAAGAGAAAGATATACAGGATTAATAGTAGATAATTTAGATTTTTATAACTATATATTAAAATATCCTATCTTTAGAAGCAAAGAATTTTTAATAAAGATGTTAAATATAGTTGATAGATTAAATTTAGGACCTATATTTAAAGCTAAAATAAAAAATAGAAAAGATCTTGGAGAAGATAACCGTTATGGAAGAATGGTATTATTTGAGATGAATAAAAGCTATCCAGTTATAATAGCACCTGCTATGAGTGAAGAGGATTTAGAGGAACTTACTTTGAAGTATTTGGGATATTATTATGATAAAGAATTACCAGAGCCTAAATATGTTCAAGAATCTTATTAGAATAAAAAATATATAATAATTTAACCAAGGAGATACAAATGGGGGAAACAGGAAAATTTTATTCATGGGAGATAGTAAACGACATAACAGCCATAAAAAACTGTGATAAATCATTTTTTCAACATAGAGGTTCGGGAGTACCAATAGAAATAAGATGGTTTTTCGATTCTGAAAATATGCAAAATGGCGAGCAAAGACCACTTATCTTAATATATAAGAATAATGAATATAAAGCACATATAGAAATGGAAAGTTCTCAGCTTTCAAGAACACGTATGTTTTGGAAAGCTGATCTAAAAAAAGAATTTGATGAAGTATTAAAAGATTATAGATTAAAATCGGGAAAAGAAAATGGATATCCAGCAATAAAATTCACAAAAATATCTAGAGATACATATAAAGTTGAATTTATAAAAATAGATTCATTAAATGATGAGAATATAAATCCACTTGAAACAATTGAAATTGAAAATAGAGTGGAAGGAAAGCTAAAAAAGATTTATACAACAAAGTATGAAAGAAGCCCTCAAAATAGAAAAAAAGCTATACAAATACATGGAACTAGATGTATGGTGTGCGACTTTGATTTTGAAGAAGTTTATGGAGAGTTAGGGAAGGATTTTATAGAAGTTCATCATACTAAACCTCTTTATAGTTTTGATGGAGAAATTATTATAAATCCTGAGGAAGATTTAGTTTGTTTATGTTCAAATTGTCATAGAATGATACATAGGAAGAGGGATAAAATTTTATCGGTTGAAGAATTAAAAGATATAATAGAAAGTCAAAGTATATTTGCATAAATTATATATAAATTCAAGAAAAACTGCTGTAGAAAAAAATTCAATTTTTCGCAGCAGTTTTTATATAAAAATAAATCGAACATACATTCGTAAAAACACTTGCGCATATCGAACATATGTGCTATTATAAAAATACAAATGACAAAGCGCAAGAATTTATATAAAAATATAGATTAATAAATAACGCACTCTCAAAAAAATTAAAATAAAACATCCAACAAAAGCTTGTAGTATTCTACAAGCTTTTTTCCTACCTAAAATGTATAATCTAAAGTTAAATCTTCTACTAAGCTGCGGCCTAGTTCTCTAGCCATTTCAGGGTATTTACTATTTTCCATGTCTTCTCTTTCATGGCAAGAATACGCTAACACTTGTCCCATATCTTCAAACCTTAAATAGCGGCAAAGAGTTTCGTAGTGAAGTTTAAGTGGATCCATTGCCCATTCTTGTTTATCTCCACAAGCAGCTAATAATACTGCCTTTTTAGGGAATTTTCTGATTTTCTTGTTTATAGAGAAGAAACGATCGATTGCCGTTTTTAATTGAGTAGATATCCCAAAGTAATATACAGGAGTTATAAAGGCGATTAAGTCTGCCGATAGTATCTCTGGATAAAGTCTAGTCATTGCATCATCAGATACGCATTTATTAGTCCCATTCTTTTGGCAGTGATGGCATCCAATGCATGGTCTTATATTTAATATTCCTGTATCAAAACGAACGACTTCATTCCCTGCCTCTTTTGCCCCTTTTGCAAATTCATCAGCTAATAATGATGTAGTCCCTTTACTCCTAGGACTCCCAGTTAAAATTAATATTTTCATGTAGATTCCCCCTTTAATTGAAATTGTAGAATTGACTTATATTATAGTGAATTTAGTGTTAATTTCAGCTAACAACAAAATTATGCTGACAACAAAAATTATATTATCAATTACCCCTATATATTAATAATATCGAAATTTTTAAAAAAGTAAATGTATATTTATAAGTATTATAAAATATACATTTATATTTTTATATAATGATAATTCTAATTTGTTATATTAGATAATTAAATATATAAAAAAGTTAATATTGTGATATAAATACTTTAACATTTTTATATAAATAGTTATTTTTAAGTTAATTTAAATTAATATGAAAGTTTAGATTTAGATGGAAAATTGCAGGATGATAAAGCATTTTATACGGCATGGAAGAAAGTATTTATGCATTATTAAAAATATAAATTTTGGAAAAATATTTTCCTGGTAAAAATATACTATACTGTTAATATTATTATATTTTTTTGTTAATATACTTATAGAAAAACACCTCTAGAGTGAATATAATAAATGTATAAAATATAAGAAAAAATTTATATAAATGGATATTTTAATATTTGGAGGAGGAAAATGATAAAGATAGGCAGAGATTTCATTCTATTATTTACAATGAGCCTTTTATATATTGTATTTAATAAGGCAATAAATATTTCTATGGCAGAAGGTATTATAGTTTCATCAGGTACAGCAGGTATATTTTCTTTATTGAGTGATACGATAAGAAATATAGATGAAAATGGTCTAAGAACGAGAGTATCACTTTCAGAAAAAGAATTAAAAATAATAGCAAAAATGAGATTAGTAGCAAGAGATGGTATACTAACATTTATATTATGCTACGGAATAATGAGAGTTTCTTTTGGAGGACCAAAATTAACAATTATAGACATTATACCATTTATAATTGCAGCATTGGCACCAACACTAGTTGTATGCGAGCTAAGTAAAGAGCTTAGAAAAAAGAAAAAGGGAATGTTATAGTAGATAGATAAAAATATTTTTAACTTATCGGGGATAAGTTAAATTTGAGTTAACTTAAAATATGCAAACAGTTAAAATATCTTAATATAAATATAAAATAGATATAATTGAAATGACCTAAACAACTATACGTTAGACATATCGTATAGTATTTTCTTTTTGAAAAAATTTTAAGAAAATGTAACATTGTAAAATGTGTGCAAAAAATGAGTCATTTCGTAGAAAAAGAATAAATATAAACATATATTATAGTAAAGAATGAATCAGAACATCAATTAAACGAAAGAATAAAAAATTGGATAGACTTATAGGAGGTAATGCCATATGAAAAGATTCTTTATAGATGTTGTGATAGTTTTTATAATATTCTTTTTCTATTTAATGTATGCTGGAGAAACTACTATAATGGAAGGGATAGTTGCATCATTAGCAGCAGGATGGTTTTTCGGTTTACTTGCTGAAATGTTTGTAGCAATTATATCAGTAGTAAGAGAGATTTTTAATTCTTGACTGTAATTTTTATAAGATGAAAATATAGAAAGATTGGTCAATTGGATATGAGAATAGTTAAAACTTAAAATCCCATGTAGAACTATTAGATTCTACATGGGATTTCATCATTATATTTAAATTTAATTATGATACACACACCTTACATATAACTAGATCTACCTTGTGTTAATATTGTTATATTTTTAGTTAAGATACTTATAGAATTAATATTTATCAGTGAATATAATGTAATTAAAAAAGATAAGAAAACTAATTAAAATTAAAGCGGACGATATGAGGGGGTAAAAGATATGAAGAAAATATCTAAAGATTTAGTGGTATCATTTATTATATTTTATTTATATTTAGTAATTATAAAATCTACAGATTCAGTAGTTAGTACATTGATAGTTTCTATTTCTGGTGCAGTAATGTTTAGTTTATTCAGCTTAATTATAGGTTCTTTAGTAAGAGGATATTGTGAAATGAACAGAAGTGATTCAAAAGAACAAATCCATAAGAAACTACAAATAAGTTTAGTATGCAGAGATACTTTATTAGCATATTGCTTGATATATGGATTTATGACTAGAAGTTTTGGTTTAGGTTTATCAATTCCACAAATATCTGCTTACTTAGTAGCAGCAATGGCACCAACTATAGTAATAGGAATATTTATAAAAGAAATGAGATTGCCATTCTTAAAACAATACTCAGAACATGATATAGTTGTTAAATCAATGGGTTCTCACAAAAGTGCTTAATTAAAAATATAATTTATAAAGCAGAAGATAATTAATCCTGTGTGATTTTTCACATGGGATTTTTTGATTTTAAACTATATAAATAGACTAAAATAAGCCCTAATACATGAATAATAGATAATAAATTAAAGCGATTTTTTATAAAAGATATATATAAATAAAAATTATTTATACAAGTGAAAAAATAATTTTTATTTATATTTTTCATAATATAAAAAATGTAGAAATATAGAGATTATATCGACTATGGTCGACAGTTAAGTGTCAAATAAAGTCAAAGTTTAATTGAAGGAAAATTATAAAAATTCAATATAAAGAACAGTTTTTAGGCTTGTTCATATATTAATAGCAAAATATTTGAAATATCAACAATACTACATAAAAAAGAGTTTTGAAAAGTAATAAAAAAATGCAATATAAAAGAATTTTAAAATATAAAATTAATAATCAATTAAATAAAAATTCAATTACATATAAAAAAAAAATATGATATAATCTAGTTATGATGAATGGTAATAATTGACAATTTAATATAAAAACATTTGAGAAACCAAAAATTTAAAAATTTATGTAAAATTTTAGGGGGGCTTATAAAATGGCAGAAAAAACTTTAAATGTATTTGAAATCGCACAGTTACAAGTTAAACATGCTTGTGATAAATTAGGAACTGATCCAGCAGTTTACGAAATACTTAAAAATCCAATGAGAGTTATGGAATTTAACTTTCCAGTAAAAATGGATGACGGAACTATAAAAACTTTCACTGGATATAGATCTCAACACAACAACGCTTGTGGACCATTTAAAGGAGGTTTAAGATTCCATCCAAATGTAACTTTGGACGAAGTTAAGGCTTTATCTACTTGGATGACTTTCAAATGTGGTGTAACTGGTATACCATATGGTGGAGGTAAAGGTGGTATGGCAATCGATCCTAATGATTATTCTAAAGGTGAATTAGAAAGAATATCTAGAGGATTTGCTGCAGCACTTGCTCCATTTATAGGAGAAAAAGTGGACGTTCCTGCTCCAGATGTAAACACTAATGGAGAAATAATGTCTTGGATGGTTGATGAACATGCAAAAGTAACTGGTGAATTTGCTCCTGGTACTTATACTGGTAAACCTGTTGATTTCTATGGTTCTTTAGCTAGAACAGAAGCTACTGGATATGGTGTAGCAATGATGGCTAGAGAGGCTTTAGGAAAAGTTGGTATCGATATTAATGGTGCAAAAGTAGCATTACAAGGTTGTGGTAATGTTGGTAGCTATGCAGGTATGTATATCGAACAATTTGGTGCTAAAGTAGTAATAGTTGGCGATTATACTGGTACTATAGCTAACCCTGATGGTATAGATATGAAAGCCTTAATGGCTTATGTAGCTGAAACTAGGGGTGTTAAAGGATTCTCTGGTGCTGAAGCTACAGATCAAGATGTTTTAACTGCTGATGTTGATTTATTATTACCTTGTGCTCTTGAAAATCAATTAACTGCTGAAAATGCTAACGACGTCAAAGCTAAAGTAGTTTGCGAAGGTGCAAACGGACCAACTACTCCTGGTGCTGACGAAATATTCGCTAAAAACGGTGTTACATTAGTTCCAGATATATTAGCTAACAGTGGTGGTGTTACAGTTTCTTATTATGAATGGGTACAAAACTTACAAAGAGACTCTTGGTCATTTGAAGAAGTCCAAGCTAAACAAGAAAAAGCAATGAAAAAAGCTTTTGATGCTATATGGGCAATAAAAGAAGAATATGGTGTAGATATGAGAACTGCAGCATACATGTCTTCAATTAAGAGAGTTGCTGATGCTATGAAACGTAGAGGATGGTACTAAGATTAAGATTTAAAGAATAATTTTAAGCCTATAATAAATAGATAAATAAGGAGATGAAACATGGTAGTATTTCATCTTCTTTTTTTTTATGCAAAAACTCTACGTTACGTAGGTTAAGAACACCTTAAAAAAGATTTATCCTATTTATGAGGTGATAAATATGGATTCGAGAAAAATCGGAAAGCTTATAGAGAGCAAGCGTAAAGAAAAAAGCATGACCCAAAAGGAACTGGGATTAAAAATAAATGTAAGTGACAAAACAATTTCTAAATGGGAAAGCGGGCTAGGTCTTCCGGATATATCTAGTAATGATAAGGAAGATAGGAATTTTTATGATTTCTATCTTTTTTACTGTTTTAATATAAATATTTTAAAAATTACCTTGCATTATAGAGTAACATGTAATACTATATAAACAATAGTACCTTGTAATATAGAGTATTAAAGTTATATAAAGAGGGGGTGAAATGATGGAACTAAATAAAGAAGCTTTAAAAGGTCACATTGACACAATAATTTTATCAATCTTAAATGAAAAAGATTGTTATGGATATGAGATTGCAAAAACAGTAAAAGTTAAGTGTAATAATATGTTTGAATTAAAAGAAGGAACAATGTATTTAGCACTTAAACGTATGGAATCAAAAGGATTTATAGAATCTTACTGGTCACAGGAAGAAAGTGGTGGAGGCAGAAGAAAATATTATAAAATGACTGATTTAGGAAAAGAAACTTATCAAACTAAAAAGAAAGAATGGTTTTTTATTAAAGAAGTAATGGGTTCATTTTTAGGGGAGGAAATTTAAAAAATGGATAAAATAGATAAATATTTGTGCAATTTATTTAATAACGATAAGAGTGCAGGAGTAATTGAATTAAAGGAAGAACTAAAATGTCATCTGCTTGATATGGCACATGAATTTATAAGTCAAGGACATAGCAAAGAAGAAGCATATGATATGGCTATAAATAAATTTGACATAGATAACGATGTGTTAAAGATACTATGTGAAAATGTTAAGGAGAATAACAAAAAATTAGAGGGGAGAAATAAAATGATAACTAAATCAATAAAATTTACTAAAATAATAACTTTATTATCAGCAGTTATATTCGTTATATCATTTGTATTATCAAATATGGGTATAGAACAAAAAACACAACATAATAAATGGATAGATGAAAGTAAGAGATTTGAAGAAACTTTCAATAAATTTGTTAGTTCAAGAGATGTAAATAGTACCGATCAATATAAGTCAGAATTAGATAAATTATTAAAGTCTAATGAATGGAATTGTGTATATAGATTATATGTTTATGATGATGAAAATATATTCTCAGAACCTGTATATACATATCAAGTAAAGGGTGGAACATCTAATTTTGAAACATCTGGTCAAACAGAAAAAAATGGAAAAGGTCAAGTTTTATACTATAGATTAAAATTAAAAGACATAGTCAGTACAAAAATTGTGGATACAGTTAAAATTATAAGTATATATACGACTTTAATTTTCTTTGCCATCTTCATGATATTAAAAAGACAATATAAAAAATTATAGATAAGATTTATTTTAAAAACTCCTTATATTAAATATAATTGTGATATAGGGGGTTTTTGTTGCGTTATAATAAATAATATAAACAATATCAGGGGGGATATAAATGAGTAATTTAAATTTATGGGAAGATCTTAATAAATTAAAGGAAACATGCAAGTGGGTTGATTTAAGCCATGAGGTTAGTCCAGAAACACCACATTGGTTTGGTTTTCCGTCTGTAAAATCTTCTGTACTTTATGATTTTGAAAAGGATGGTTTCAGAGCTCATACTTATGAAATTGTGAGCCAATATGGAACACATGTTGATGCACCAGTTCATTTTGTTAAAGGCGAAAGAAGTTTGGATACTTTTAAACCAGATGACATGGTAATGCCATTATGTGTCCTTGATTTATCTAAAGAAGTATCACAAAATCCTGATTTTACTGTTACAGTAGATGATATACTAGCTTGGGAAGAGAAAAATGGCAAAATTGTAGAAATGACACCATTGGGAGCAGAATGTTGTAGAGATGCTAATTGGCATATGGAAAAAGCCAACAAGGATTTAGTGGTTGGACTTACTGATATAGAAGAAGATATGTTTATAAGTATTTTAAAAAAAGTATTAAATACGATTGAGTAAATGTCTGTAGCAACAGGCATTTTACTATAAATTAATTAATCGCATGCTATTAATAAAAATTGGAGGTATACAAAATGCTATACCAGCAGTTATAGCGATGTTAATGGTTTTGATTTATAACTTGGCAGATACATTTTTTATAGGTCAAACACATGATGCATATCAAGTTGCTGCTGTTTCACTAGCAACACCAGTATTTTTAATATTTATGTCTGTAGGCTCAATCTTTGGGATTGGAGGTACATCAGTAATTGCACGTGCTTTGGGAGAAGGAAAAGAAGAATATTCTAAAAAAGTTTGTTCATTTTGTATGTGGAGCTGTGTAGGAATAGGTATTGTATTAACAATACTTATGCTAGTATTTATGGATAAAATATTAGTTTTAATTGGAGCCAGTCCAGAAACTTGGAAATTTACAAAAACTTATCTAATCATTGTAAGTTTTTCAGGAGTTTTTGCAATTATTTCAAGTTGTTTCTCAAATATTTTAAGAGCAGAGGGTCAAGCTGGAAAGGCTATGAATGGTCAAATAATCGGAAACGTTTTAAATATGATTCTAGATGCAATATTGATAATTGGGTTCAACTTAGATATAGAAGGTGCTGCAATAGCAACATTATGTGGTGAAGCTATAGGGGCTATATACTATATAATTTATTATTTAAAAGGTGAATCAACACTAGGTGTAAATATAAAAAACTTTACTATCAAAGAAAGAGTATGTAGTAGTGTTTTAATAATAGGAATTCCTGCTGCTCTTGGATCATTGTTGATGAGTGTATCTCAAATAGTTATGAACAGTTTGATGGCTGGATATGGAGATATGGCACTTGCAGGTGTTGGTGTAGCAATGAAAATAGTGATGATTACAGGAATGATTTCTATGGGAATTGGTCAAGGCGTTCAACCTCTCCTAGGTTATGCTGTTGGAGCAAAAACTTGGGATAGATTTAAACAAATTATGAAATTCTCATTTGGATTTGCAACAATACTCGGTGTAGTTTTAACTGCTTTATGTTATGTATTTGTAAATCAAATTGCAGGCGCATTTTTAAGTGAGGCAAAATCACTATCATATGCTGTTGAATTCTCAAGAATACTATTAACAACAAGTGCACTATTTGGAATATTCTATGTCCTAACAAACTCATTACAAGCAATGGGTGCAGCAAAAGCATCTTTATTTATAAATGTAAGTAGACAAGGAGTTTTATATATTCCAGCATTATTTATCTTAAAATATACTTTAGGAATTACAGGTCTTGCATGGTCACAACCAATTGTAGATGTTATATCTATTGTAGTTGCATTTATGCTTTACTTCAAAGTTTCGAGAAAACTTATGTCTAAGAAAGATGATGACGAATTAGATACTGAAAAAGCTTTAAACTGCAATTAATATAGAACTGTAATTAGTATTAAATGAAACTAAAAAATAAGACTACAATAAAAGGTAAGGCAAATTAAAATTGTCTTACCTTATTTTTATAAGATGAATTATCATATTAAGTGCAACACTTAAAAATGGATAAAAAAATAGCTCATAAGTTTATGTTCATGTTACAGTAATAATAACTACAAAATCACTTTACATGAAAGGACATAAAATTATGAACTACAAACATATTACCATAAATGAAAGATGTTGTATAGCTAATTTCTTAGGCTTAGGATGGAGTATAAGAAAAATAGCAAATATGATTGCTACCTCAACAAACGCAGATACTTTCAAGTTAGAGCCAAAAGATGTATATACTGATGAAAATCTCGATTGGTCAAATAGTGATAGTCGTGTAAATAAAGAGCATGATGATGAAAGTCAAAGAAATATAGAACTTGTTTCGACAACAGTGAAAGACTGGGATTCTTATGACACAGTATTTATAGGATATCCTATTTGGTGGGGTATTGCTGCATGGCCAGTAAATAGCTTTGTAGAAAATAATGATTTTTCAGGTAAGACAGTCATTCCGTTTTGTACTTCATCTTCATCAGGCATAGGTGATAGTGGAAACTTATTATCAAAAATAGCTGGTACAGGTGACTGGAAAGAAGGTCAACGATTTAGTTCTAGTGATACTAAATCAAATGTAGAAAGTTGGCTAAAAGAATTGGGATTTAATTAAGTCTACGTTTCATGGATTGTGTAACAACAATTATATGAAAAATATAAACATAACTAAGTTTTATTTCTATAGAAAATTTAGAAATATTATTTCAAATACAACAATAAGTTAAAAATAAAGACTTGTGTAAATTAGCACAAGTCTTTATTTTGTATGAAATGCATAATTTATAATACATTATGACATAAAAATAACTACATAATTAGTCAATATTTTAATAAATATTTTACTCAATATAGAAATCAATCTATTAATAAATATATTGATTTCTATAATCCAAAGGTGTAATCTTATTAAATTTTTTAAATAAACTACTATAATAATTATGGTTGTTATACCCAACCTCCATAGCCACATCTAAGATAGAGTATTCCTTATTTTTTAAAAGCTCCTTACTTCTTTCAATTCTATATGCATTTAAAAATTGTGAAAAAGTTAATCCCATCTCACTCTTAAATAGCCTACAAAAATAGCTTTTATTAATATTTAAATGAGAGCATATATCGTCAATTTTAATATCATTGCTGTAATGTTTACGAATATAAGAAACAGATTCATAAATATATTTACTAAAATTACGAGTATGGTGATCAATTTCTTTTATTATGTACTTTAGTATATTTTCTAAGTGATTAATGCAATGTATCGGCTTAAACGGAATATGGTCATGTTCTAAAGTGGATAGAGTTTTAAAAGGGCCCACAACAAAAAATCCATTATCGCCTCTATATTGGAAAGGTTTAATTATAAAATGTATATTATCATAATTTAAAATTTGATTTGTACATATTTCATTTTTATTAATATCCTTGTAAATTCCCAATTCATCGATAAACACATCAATAGAATAAGAGCCTATATTATGTTTTACATTGAAGCTACTATCAATATACCTTATAGGAATATTGACACAATCATAAAAATCTTTTGATATTTTTTCTAAATTATTCATAATCCCCAACCTGTATAAATTTAATATATAATCCGATATAATTTCCTAAAAAAAGGAAAAATATAATCAATATTATAACATAAAATTCTTTGTAAATGATAATGAATATCAATAAAATTGCAAAAAAGGTAAATATATTTAAAGCATTTGAAATTAAAATAATATAGAATTAATAATAGAGAATGATAATTATTATCATAAAAATAAAATGAAAGGTAGAATAAATGAAAAAAATAGCTATATATGGAAAAGGTGGAATAGGAAAATCTACAACTACATCAAATTTGTCAGCGGCATTATCCCATTTAGGATATAAAGTCATGCAAATAGGTTGTGATCCAAAAGCAGACTCAACAAAAAATCTTATGAAAGGTGAATTCATAGATACAGTTCTTGATGTCATGAATGAAAAAGGTGACAATTTAGAGCTTTCAGATATAGTATTTGAGGGATATAACGGGGTACTTTGTGTAGAAGCAGGGGGACCTACACCAGGAGTAGGATGTGCCGGTAGAGGAATAATAGCTGCTTTTGAAAAACTAGAAGAGTTAGAGGCATTTGAAGTTTATAAGCCAGACATTGTAATATACGACGTTCTAGGTGATGTTGTATGTGGTGGATTTTCTATGCCAATTAGAAATGGTTATGCAGAAGAAGTATACATAGTTACATCTGGAGAAATGATGTCGATGTATGCTGCTAGCAATATATCTACAGCAGTAAATCAATTTAAAAAGAGAGGGTATGCGTCATTAAAAGGTCTTATCTTAAATGCTAAAAATGTTGAAAATGAAGAATATTTAGTAAATAACTTAGCACAAGAAATAAATTCACATGTTTTCCACAATGTCCCTAGAAATGGAATAGTACAGGTGGCAGAAAATGAAGGAAAAACAGTAATAGAAAAAGACAGTAATAGTGAAATGGCACAAATATATTTAAATTTAGCTAAAAAAATCATAGCTTAAGAATGGAGGAGAAAAAATCATGAAATTAAAAAGAGTATTATCAGTATTAATGGTTTCAGCAATGTTTTTAACGGGATGCACAAGCGGTAACTCGGGCAAACAAGAAGAGAAAAAGGCAGAAGAGGAAAAAAGCGTAAAAGTAGTTGCTTGTTCAGTAGCAGCAACTAATGTTTTACATGAATTAGGAGCTGATATAATCGGAATCCCAACAACTCAATTAGATATACCAGAAGATCTAAAAGATTTACCACAAGTAGGACAAGCAATGGCACCAGATTTAGAAAAAGTTGCCTCACTTGAACCAGATGTATTTGTAATGGATAAATCATTTAAAGAGTCAGTAGAAGAAAGTATGAAAGAATATGATATCAATACATTTTATATAGACACAACTACTTATACAAATTTCTTAACTAGTATAGAAGAATTAGGAAAAGAAATAAATAAACAAGAAGAAGCAGAAAAGTTAATAAGTTCTTTAAAAGAAAGTGAAAAAGAAGTTGCTAAAATAAAAGGCGATACAGATGCAACAGTTGCTATATTATTTGGTAGTGGAGAAAACTTCATGCTAGCAACAGAAACTTCTTACTTAGGAGATTTACTTAAAACTGTAGGTGGAACAAATATAGCTACAGAATTAGATGGTTCAGCAAAATCACCATATCTTCAATTTAGTTTAGAGCAAATAGTACAAACAAATCCTGACTATATATTAAGATTTGCTCATGGTAACTTAGAAGAAACTAAAAAAGCTTTTGATGATGCATTCGATAAAAATCCAGCATATGCAGAATTAGATGCAGTAAAAAATAATAAAGTAATAGACCTTGATTCAAACATATTCAACGTATCAGCAAATTTAAATGTAAGTGAAGCTATAAAAACTTTAGGTGGAATATTATACGGTGAATAATATGAAACTTAATAAAAAAATAATAACATTAACTATGGGCGGTATCGCCCTAGTTTTACTTTTAGTAATACTATCAACAATTGGAAGTGTTAATTTAAGTTTAGGGGAAATATTTAGCGCACTTATCAATAATGATAATAAAATGGTAACGACTATAGTTTATAAAATGAGGTTACCGAGGAATATACTTGCAGCATTAGTTGGAGCTAATTTAGCAGTTTCAGGTCTTTTACTACAGTCGGTTATGAAAAACTCACTGGCAGACCCAGGGATAACAGGTGTTTCAACAGGGGCAAGTGTTATGGCGGTAATAATACTTTTATTATCACCAGCTTACACTAGTATGCTACCTTTTTTTGCATTTATAGGGGGAGCATTAGCGTGTACTCTTGTCTATATCATGGCATGGAAAAACGGACTTCATCCAGGAAGAATAGTCTTATCTGGTGTGGCAATAAACACAATATTAGGTGGAGTAATAAGTTACTTATCAACAATGCACAGTGACAAAATACAAAGTGCAATGCTTTGGCTAAATGGAAGTTTAGCAACTAAAACTTGGGCAGATGTTAATATGCTTATTACATATTCAATAGTAGGCCTAATAATAGCATTATTTTTAATAAGAAGTGCAAATGTACTTCAACTTGGAGATGATGCAGCTAGAAACTTAGGATTTAATGTTAATTTAACTAGATTGGCTATATCAGCCGTTGCAGTATTTTTGGCAGCAACGGCGACAGCAGTAGTAGGTATTATAAGTTTTGTTGGACTTATAGTTCCTCATATAGCTAGGATGCTTATGGGAAGTGATCATAAATATACAATACCATTTAGTATTATATTTGGTGCTATTGTCCTTTTAGTAGCAGATACTTTAGCAAGAACTATTGGAGGGCCTATAGAAATACCAGTTGGTGTAATTATGTCTATAATAGGAGGACCATTTTTCTTATACTTATTAAGACGTAAAGGGAGCTATTAAATATGATAAAAGCAAAAAATTTAAAAGTTGGATACGAACAAAAAATTATAATTGAAGATTTGAGTATAGATATAGAAAAAGGACAAGTAGTTTCTATATTAGGACCAAATGGAAGTGGAAAAAGTACACTTTTAAAGGCTTTATCAAGAATGATAAAACCTAAAAGTGGTGAAATATATATAGAAAATCAAAAATTAACAGATATAAAAAATAAAAAAATCTCACAAAAGTTATGCTTATTATCACAACATAATACTGTACCAGGTGATATAAGTGTGGAAGATTTAGTTTATTTCGGAAGAATGCCTCATAAAAAATGGTATGAAACAAAATTGAAAGAAGATGAAGAAATAGTAAATTGGGCAATAGAAAATGTAGGGCTTACTAAATATAAAAATACACCAGTAAGTACACTATCTGGAGGAGAAAGACAAAGAGCTCACCTAGCTCAAGCATTATGTCAAAAACCAGAGATACTATTACTAGATGAACCAACTACTTATTTAGATATATCTCATCAATTAGAGTTAATGGAATTAGTCAGAGAAATAAATAAAAATTTAAATATAACAATAATAATGGTACTTCATGATTTAAACCAAGCAAGCAAATATAGTGATAGACTTGTAATCATGAAAAATGGGAATATAGTTGCAGATGGACATCCAAATGAAACTATAAGTCACGATATTATAAGGGATGTATATGGGGTTAAATGTGATATTGACCACGACCCAATAAGTAAAAAGCCTAGAATTCATCCGATAGAAACTATAAAGGCAATTGTATAATATAGAAAGGGAAAATAATGTATACTTTAGATATTTTAAATAGACTTAATGATATTAATGCAGATAAAGATATAAAATCATTATCTCATGCAGTTTTTCCAGGGACTCACTGTCCCTTATTTGGAGTAATTCTTACAGCATCATATATAAAAAATATGGCATTGGTAGTTGTAGGAACAAGCGAATGTACATACTATGCTAAAAACTTTGCTTACCATAGACAAGAAGGTTTAGATAGCGTGTATTCTGTGGCAATAAAAGAAAGTGATGTTGTTTTTTCAGCTGAAAAGAAAGTTAAACAAGCAATAAAACAAATAATAGAATTTGAAAATCCAGATGCAATCATGGTAGTTTCAACATGCGTTCCAGAAGTTATAGGGGAGGATTACTCATCACTTTCATATTCTTTAGAAGATGAAGTAGATATACCTGTATTTGTTGTAAATACAGATCACTTTACATGTAACGCACATATACCAGGGATGAGTCGTTCTTTAGCAGTTCTTAGTACAGCTATGAAAAAATTTAAAGACAAAAAAGGTATAAATATACTTGGACATAGACAAAAAAATGTGGAAGAGACAGAACTTATTAAGTTAATGAAAAAACACAATATAACTATAAATGCTGTAATTCCTTCAAAATGTAGCATAGAAGATATACAAAATGCGTCTAAAGCACAATTAAATATAGTAACGGATATGATAGCATTAGATTTAGCAAAATCTATGAAGAAAAAGTTTGATATAGATTATATTTACTTTGATAAGCATATGGATAAAGAAACTATAACTAAAAACTATGCAAAATTAAGTGAAATTTTAGAAGTAGACTTCTTAAGTGACTTACAAGATGAAATAAAAAGATATGAAGAATTATATAATACTAGCTGTGAAATTTTAAATGGCAAAAAATTAGTTTACGGAAATACTCCTATGATGGCATTTGAAACAGTAGACTTCTTAAGTGACTTAGGATTAGAACCAGTATTTGTTCAAGTTAGAGAATTATATGAACAAGATGTAAAACATAAAGAAAATATATCTAAAAAAGGATTTAATCCATATATAAGTAGGATTGCAAATATTGCCCCTCTTAGAAAATTATATGGTTCAATGGATGGCGATATATACATAGGACATGAAAATCCAATGATATTAAAACAACATGGACTTACACAAATAACACTTGATGACCATGCACAAAAAATAGGTTATGAACTTCCAATTGGTATTATGGAAACCTTAATAAAAATATTATCATTAGAAAAAAATACTAAGAGGGAGGTAATGATGAATGCAAGTATGTAAGTATTTTCCGGTAGCAAGTGACAGAATGGGTATGATTTGGACTATTTCATCTATAGAAGGAGCCTGTATTATAGAATTTGGACCAGCAGGGACTACTCACTTTGCTATAGAAGGAATTGGTTCTTTAAATGGAGAAGAAAAATCAAAAATATATTCAACACATATGGATCAAGGTGATGTTACTTTTGGTAAATATGATAGATTAGAAAATTCTATATTAGAAATAGATGAAAATATAAATCCTAAATATATATTTGTAATGGCATCTTCAGTATCTTCAGTAATAGGAGCTGACGTTGAGAGTGTCTGTTCTACAATGCAAGACAAGGTAAAAGCTAAGTTAATACCTATAACAACAGCAGGTCTTAAATATGATTATACTGTAGGAGTAGAAAACACACTATTACTTCTTATAAATAATGTTGTTAAAAGTAGAGAAGAATTAGGAATCGAAAATGGTCAACAAACTTACAACATAATAGGTTCAAATATAGATAGATATAATTTCTTATCAGATACTAATGAATTGGAAAGAATAATGGATGTTATATTTGATAAAAAAGTAAATACAACTTTCACAGCTTATACAAATATTGATGAAATAGAAAGAGCATCTATGGCATCATTAAATATAGTTACAAGAAAAGAAGGTTTAAAAGCAGCTATGATTATGGATGAAAGATACGGAATTCCATACATATATGCTAATTTATACGGTTTAAAAAATACTATCAAATTTATAGAACAAGTAAAAAATATAACATCATGGGAAGTTAATGAAGAAAATTTAGAAAAAGAAATAGAAAGTGTAAAGAATCATCTATTCTCAGTAAAGAGAAGATTCTATTTCTATGAAAAAAATAAGGATGCCGCTGTATTTGGTGATTATGATACTGTAATAGGTATGAGCGATTTACTAAATGAGTTGGGAATAAATATTGATAGAAAGCAAATCATATACAAAACAGATTGTGAAGATGAGACAATAATAGCAAGTGATGATGAGTTAGATAGAATGAAATATCTAAGAGATACAGAACTACTAATGTTATTAGGTGATGGTGTTACTTTAGATATGAAACATAACTCAAAATTTGATTTACAAATAAGTAATCCGAATTTACATAGAGTGAATATATATCCATCAACTCCTTACATAGGATTTAAAGGATGCTTACTTATGATAGAAAAAATACTTAATATAAAATTATAAAATAAAAATTTGATTTTAATAAAAATAGGAGGAATAACCTCCTATTTTTATTTCTTATTATACTAATATTATTTAATAAAATTCATAAAAATTATGATGCTTTAGATTCTGTTTTTTCAACTGTTGGTGGGAACATTTTGAAGAATATAGCTCTTATTAATGGAGAAACTATTAATAAGTTTAGTGGCATTGCAACTATAACATTTCTCACAATACCTAATCCATAAGCTGCAAAGAAGTGTGGTCCAAATCCAAGGTTTGTAACAACTCCGAATGCAGACATCCAAAGAACCATCCCACAACATGTGAAGAATGACATAACTATTCCTACTTTAGCCATACTGTCGCCTTCTTTTATAAATTTAGGGGCGATACGTCCAACTATTTTACCAACTACGAAGATATCTCCTATTAATGCGAATACGAATGCAGCAGGGAATCCTAATATAGCATGTAAAAATATATTTGCTGAAAATCCTTCTATAAGTGCTACGTTATAACAACTCATGATATAAACCATAGTTGTACATATCATTAAAATAAATATAAAATGTTCTTTTTTATTTTTAAACATAAAACTACCTCACTTTAATTATGATTAATTGTCAACTAAGTTGACATAAAAGATAATAACAGTTAAAAAACAAATTGTCAACTAAGTTGACAAAAATGCTTTAAAAATTAAAAAAAATAGCTATAATAATAAATAACAAAATAAATAATCAACGGATAAAAGGAGTAATATTATGCAGACTTATTTAAATGAGAATAATTTAGTTGATTTAATAAGTGATAAACATGCTAAATTAAGAAAAAAGGTAATAGAGGCATGGGTACAAAACGGAGAAGAAAAAATAACAGATACAGAATCGTATATGATTGCTATTATTCATAAAGAAAGCACAACAGTTGCCCAAATAGCTAAGAAGATAGGAATGTCACGCCAAGGTGCTCATAAATGTGCCAAGGTTTTAATGGAGAGAGGATATATAAAAATAGAGGAGCATCAAGATAATTCAAGAGATATATTACTTTGTCTTACCGATAAGGGGAGATACTTTATGGATGAAACTTTACATATAAAAAGAAATTTAGAAGAAGAAATAATCAAATCTATAGGTAGAGAAAAATTTGATATGATGAAAGAAATTTTTAGCTCTTCTTGGTTTAAATAAGTTTAATAAAGTTAAAGATGTAAATGTAAGTACAGTTTCAAAAGCTTTTAAACAGTGCGAACTTAAGGGACTGTTAACTTCTACAATCGGAAGTGGGACTTTTGTTTCCTATGATGCTACTACAAATTCATATATAATGCCGGGGAAAAAGGATTTAGAAATGATAGAAATGGCATCGATATTTCCAGATATGGGTGCGAATGAAGAAATTGTTGAGAAGTTAAAGGAAATATCATTTGAACCCGATGTTGGAAATTTATTTACATATGCAAAGCCAGGGGGAGAAATAGACTTATGTGGACATGCTACTTTAGCTTGTGCATATGTAGTAATGAATTATTACATGCAACTGCTCCAAAAAATAATAAAACATACACTATAAAATATAGAAATGTTTACAACAGAACTAAACTAAATCAACAAAGATATTTTATGGTTAATGATAAATTTATGGACACTCAAAACGCAATTGCATATGGAAATAAGTTTAGTCATTTTGAATATAAATGGAGTGTAAATTAATTTAGGTTTTATATATGAAAAAGAGTTATAAAATATTTTTAACAATAATTTCAGTTTTATTATTACCTGGATTAATAACTGGATGCAAGAAGTTAGATTATAATGGGGATGAGAATAATTATAATGTCTATATTTATGGGAAATGGGATAATGATATTTCTGTTTTAAAAAATGAAGATATTATTATTCAGGTTCCTATTTATGATTTTAATCATAAAATTGATGATGATACATCTATAAGTATACAGAATTTTGATGATGGTGAAATATACGATATAGAGTTAAATAATAAGCAAGAATTCCCTGAATTCACAAGTTATACATTACAGTTTAATATGTTATTTAACACTACAGGACAATTTAAATTAGACGATATAGAGGCAGTTATAACTACTGCATCAGATACTTACTCTGCTAATTTAGGAAATTATTCTGTGACAGTATATGATGAAAATTCAGTAAGTGATGATATAGAAATTGTGGGTGGAATCTCTTTAGTAGAAGCTATAAACGAAGATAATACTTATTCACTAAGTTATACAGTAAAAAATAATTCTAACAATGATATATTGCTAGAAAAAATTAATTTAAATTCTTCGGATAAACTGTCTATAGATTTTGATAGTGTAAATTTATGTCCAAATGAGGAAAGAGATATAGATTTTACTTTGACACTTGATAACTCAGTATCAAATTCAATAATAAAACCATCAATAATAGGAAAATCTAATGGCAAAACAATAGAGACTTTAGGAACTAGTATTCTTGTAGTAGATCCCGTTTCAATAGAGAAATTATATGAATTAATAAATACTAATTAATTATAAAAAATAATTAATTATATAACTTAAAAAAGAAATGTCATATTTAATGGCATTTCTTTTTTTATGCAGATTTAAGGTTTTTTATATTAATAGATATCAAAAATAATAACTAATCATTATTTTTAATAAATACCTCATCATTTTTACAAGTTCTAATAAACATCCACAAACAAACAAGTGCAGCTGCAATTTCAGATACAGGGAAGGTAATCCAAATTCCAGTAAGCCCAATTATTTTATAAAAGAACATAGAGACTGGGATAATTATTATACATTGTCTTACAAGAGAAATTGCCAAGCTGTAAGTTCCTTTTCCAATTGATTCATACATCGCAGATATAATAAACGAAATCGCAGAAAATAAGAAACCAAGGCTCATTATACGAAGTGTTACAACTCCAAGACTCATCATATTTTCTGATGCACTAAACATTGAAAGTAATTGTCTTGGTATAAACATAAACAATAATAAACCAATTAACATAAGCACAACAGAAACAATAAGACTTATCTTCAATGTTTCAATAATTCTACCCCTATCTTTGGCTCCATAATTAAATCCAATAATAGGTCTAATACCTTGAACTAACCCATTTACAGGCATGGTGATAAACGTTTGAAGTCTGTAATAAATACCGTAAATCGAAACGGCAGTATTTGAGAATTTTACTAAAACAGAATTAAGTGCAATTGTAAGAATAGAAGAAATTGAAATCATAAGCGCCGATGGAATTCCAACTGCATATACCTGCTTGATAATGTTCCAATCGAATTTAAACAGTTTTAAATCGATTTTTAATACGCTATCGTTTCTGATGAAAAATATAAGTAGTATAAGGAATGATACTACTTGACCAATTACAGTGGCTATTGCGGCTCCAGTAACACCAAGTTTCGGCATTCCAAACCAGCCAAATATAAATATTGGATCTAGGATTATATTTAACACAGCTCCGATTACTTGGGATATAGTAGGCAACAACATTTTTCCTGTGGCTTGAAACACTTTTTCAAAAGTTATCTGAAAGAATAATGAAAATGAAAGCAATACGACGATATAAGTATAGCTACAACCATCAGCAAAAATCACATCATTATTTGCATAAATTCTAAAAAATGGCTTGATAAATAATAACCCCAAAATGATAAATAAAATAGAGTGAGCAAGTGCCAAAATCATAGAATGAGTGACAGTATTATTTGCCTCATCAATATTATCTGCACCTAAATTTCTAGAGATATAAGAATTTATCCCAACTCCCACACCGACAGAAACAGCAAGTAATATATACTGAATTGGTGTGGCTAAAGATACAGCAGTAAGAGCATTTTCACCAAGTTGGGCGACAAAAATACTGTCGACTATGTTATACATAGATTGCACAAACATTGAAACTATAGGAGGACATCCCATAGTAAAAATTAATGAAGCTATAGGCTTAGTACCCATAGGATTTTGATTACTTTTTTCCATTTCTTAACCCCCTTATTAAATAAATATTTACTTAAAATCAATAAAAGAAATTATATTTAAAAAAAGATGAATATACTTTTATATATGATATAAAAAAAAGGCTATATATCAGCTCATTTTTGTTCAGAAACGAGAAAATATATAGCCTTTTAGTATTTCTACTAGTTAGCAATTAAATTATATCATATAATATAAGTAGTAATCAATCAAACTAAAATAAAAAGAAATAACTACGTTAAAGTTATTTATAGTTTGTTAAATAGGTATTATTAAAAAGGTACGAAATAATAAAATTTCATATCAACTTTTGGAAATAATGACTTATTTAATTGATAATTTATGGCAATCTATTGACATAAAAATATAAAAATGATAACCTACTAACAGAATACAAATAACTTTTAATTTTAGTCCGGTGAGGCTAAAAAAGGAGGATAAAAATGTTAAAATCAAGAAATTTGGTCCAACCAGAAGACTTTTCAATTAAAGAAATAGATGAAATTTTAGATTTGGCTCAACAAATCATGGCTAATCCAAGCAAATATTCTGAAGTTTGCAAAGGAAAATTATTAGCTACATTATTTTACGAACCATCAACTAGAACTAGACTTAGTTTTGAATCAGCGATGAAGAGATTAGGTGGAAATGTTGTAGGATTTTCAGAACCTGGCTCATCATCAGTATCTAAAGGAGAATCATTAGCTGATACAATAAGAACAGTATCTGGATATGTTGATATAATCGCGATGAGACATCCAATCGCAGGCTCAGCATCAGAAGCAATAAAATATGCTGAAGTACCTTTTATCAACGCAGGAGATGGTGGAAATCAACATCCAACTCAAACACTAACAGATTTACTAACAATAAAAACATTAACAGGAAGATTAGATAACCACGTAATAGGACTATGTGGGGATTTAAAATACGGAAGAACAGTACATTCACTTGTAAGAGCAATGAATAGATACAACGACAGCAAATTTGTATTTATAGCTCCAGAACAATTAAGAATGCCTGGATATGTAAAACAACATTTAAAAAATCATGTTTATTATGAAACTGCAAGCTTAGATGATGCAATACCAAGCTTAGATCTTTTATATATGACAAGAATTCAAAAAGAAAGATTTGCAGATTTAGAAGAATATGAATTATTAAAAGACTGTTATAGATTAGATGCAGAAAAAATGAACAAAGCATCAGAAAATATGTTAGTAATGCATCCATTACCAAGAGTAAACGAAATCGCAATAGAAGTAGACGACGACAAAAGAGCAGTATATTTCCAACAAGCTAAGTTTGGAATGTATGTAAGAATGGCTTTAATAATGAAACTTTTAGGGGTAGATGTAGAGGAGTAAAATAATGTACAAAATAATAGAGAACGCATACGTAGGAGAAGATATGTACCAAATGAAGGTACAAGGAGAATTCAAAGGAGAAATGGGTCAGTTTTATATGCTTAGAGCATGGGATATGTATCCAACCCTATCAAGACCCATCAGTATTCACGATATAGACGAAAACAGTATAACTTTTTTATATAAAGTAGTTGGCGAAGGGACAAAAATATTCAGCAGATTAACACCTGGCGACAACATAAAATTAGAAGGACCTTATGGTAACGGGTACCAAAAGGTAGAAGGTAAAGTTGCATTAGTAGGAGGCGGAATCGGAGTAGCACCTCTATACTTAGTAGCAAAAAATATACCAAATAGTGATGCATATTTAGGTTTTAGAAATGAACCTATATTAATAGATAAATACGAAGAAGTTTGTGACAATGTCAAAACTGCAATAGGAAGCACTTTTGTTACAGACATAATAAACACAGAAGAATACGACTATATATTAACTTGTGGTCCAACACCAATGATGAAGGTATTAATGGACAAAGTTGAAAAAACAAATGCCGAAAAGGGAACAAACACAAGAGTAATGGTATCTCTTGAAAATAGAATGGCTTGTGGTATAGGTGCATGTTTAGTATGTACTTGTAAAACTCAAGGCGGAAACAAAAAAACTTGTAAAGACGGTCCAGTATTCTGGGGAGAGGATGTGATTTTTTAATGGCTGATTTAAGTGTAAAATTTAAAGATTTAACTTTTAAAAATCCAATAATAATGGCATCTGGTACCTTTGGATTTGGAAAAGAGTACAACGAGGTTTACGACATATCACAATTAGGTGGAGTAAGTGGTAAGGGGCTTACATTAAATGCAAAACCAGGAAACAACGGAATAAGAGTTTGGGAAACGCCATCAGGAATGATAAACAGTGTAGGACTTGAAAATCCAGGGGTAGAAGGATTTATAGAAAAAGAACTTCCTTTCTTTGAAAAATTAGACCTAATAAGAATTGCTAACGTAGGGGGAGGATGTTTAGAGGACTACATAAAAGGTGTTGAACTTTTAAACGATAAAGACATAGATATAATCGAATTAAATATTTCTTGCCCAAATGTTAAAGCAGGTGGGATGGCATTCGGGATAAAAAGCGAAGTTGCGAGAGAAGTTGTAAGAGAAGTTAGAGCAGTTTGCAAAAAGCCACTAGTAATCAAACTTTCACCAAATGCAGAAGACATAGTAGAAATGGCAAAAGTTTGTGAAGAAGAAGGGGCAGACGGTGTATCTTTAGTAAATACATTTAAAGCTCTTGCAATAGATATAAAAAATAGAAAACCTGTATTTGAAAATGTATATGCAGGTTTATCAGGTCCAGCGATAAAACCAATAGCACTAAGAATGGTTCATGAAGTTTGTAAAAATGTAAGCATACCAGTATTCGGTATGGGCGGAATAACGACTGCTGAAGATGCTATAGAATTTATAATGGCAGGGGCAACTTGTGTTCAAGTTGGAACAGCGAACTTTATGAATCCAAAAGTAGGACTTGAAATAATAGAGGGAATAAATAATTTCATGGAAAAAGAGGGGATAAAATCTCTAGATGAAATAAGGGGAATAATATAGTTATCGGTTGATACAAAGCGGAATTTAATTAACCTAGAAAATTAGAAATATAAAATTTTAAAAATAATAAATTAAAAAATAAACCTTAAAACCTTAAAATAAATTAAAAATATAAATTAAAAATATAAATTAAAAATATAAATTAAAAAATAACTTAAAACAAAGAGTAAACTAAAATTATCGGAGGAATATAAAAATGAGTAAAGTAGATGTAGTAGAAATATTAAAGAAAAGTGATGCATTATTAGAAGGACATTTCTTATTATCTTCAGGAAAACACAGTAACAGATATGTGCAATGTGCAAAAGTTTTAAGATACCCAGAATATGCAGCAGAAGTACTAAGCACAGTAGTTGATCAAATAAAAGATTTAGATATAGATTTAGTAGTTGGGCCAGCTATGGGTGGAGTAATAGTTTCTTATGAATTAGGAAGACAATTAAACAAAGAAGCAGTATTCACTGAAAGAAAAGACGGAGTAATGCAATTAAGAAGAGGATTTGAAGTTAAACCAGGGGCTAAAATAATAATATCAGAAGATGTTGTAACTACTGGAAAATCAACTTTAGAAACTAAAAAAGCACTAGAAGAATTAGGTGGAGAAGTTATAGGTGTTGCTTGTATAGCAGATAGAACAAGTGCTCCAATAGGAATGCCAATATACAGTGCTATAAAATTAGACATACAAGTCCATGAGGCTGATGATTGCCCTTTATGCAAAGAAGGAAAAATAGAATTAGTTAAACCAGGAAGTAGAGAATTCAAAGAAATAGGAATGTAATCACAGTTAATTTAAGTCATAAGTATATAAAAGAGGTTGCCAAATTAGGCAGCCTCTTTTACTTCTAAGGAAAATTTTATTTATAATAGAAAAAGAGTCTTATAGCCTCATAATAAACCACACATTTTACACGTGGTTATAATTAAAATTTAATTGTCACATTTAATGAATTATTTGCATCGCCAGTCCAATTGTACCACAACCAAACACAACAAAATTTTCACCTTGTTTTGGTTGTGCACGTCTTGCAGATCTGTACCCAACAGTAAATGGCTCAATAAGACAAGCGACTTTATCAGAGATAGAATCATCAATATTATATAAAGAATAATTTTTCTTTGCATTTGGAATCTTTATATATTCAGAAAATCCACCAATTGTTCCTGCTCGTTTTGTATCTCCAGTTGCAAAACGAGGGTATGGGTAAACACGTTCACCGACTTTAAATTCTGTGACTTTATCTCCAACAGCAACGACTTTAGAGATTGTTTCGTATTTTTTATCAATACATCATAATCGTCTAACTCTGGCATTGGTCTATTTTGTATTTCAATATTTTCTTTTCCTAAATAAATAGCTGATTTCATAATTTATAACACTCCTTTTATAAATTAATTAAATTTAATATATCTTGTAATTAATATTATGGTTGTATATAATAATTGAATCGATCATCAATACTACGATTTGTGTTGGAATAATAAAAAGGGGTGCTTTATGAATAAGAAGAACAATCATAGATTTCGTGAAACAGAAATTCGTATGCAAACGGCAATGTTAGAAATTATGAAAAACACAGAATTAAAAAAAATAACAGTAAAGAAAATATGTGAAAAAGCAGGGGTAAATCGCTCTACATTCTATGCACATTTTTATTGA